>Ga0111220_1051_pt1 | contig 11913 bp, 8 predicted proteins | sample DeeMarSWOR152_54_FD_80384 | JGI IMG/M metagenome (GOLD analysis project Ga0111220, IMG submission 80384) | Planctomycetes bacterium DG_58
GAGGATCTAAGGAACCTCGCCGATCAATCCGGTGTGCTGAGGCTCGTGGCCATCTATGATGAGAAGGAGAATCCGGTCCCAGTGGACGCGCGCATCACCGGGGAGGCCGGAAATCACTATTACGTCCTCAAAGCATTGTGACGGGTGCCGCCATGAAAACGGTTTGCCTGCACGACCGCGGACGGATCGAAGCGTTTCTCAGACGCAACGTTTACCTCCACCTCTACGGCATCGGGGACCTGGACGATCACTACTGGCCGCATACCACCTGGTACGCTCTGGTCGATGGCGAAGAGGTCAAGGCGATGGCCCTGATGTACAGCGGGGTGCCTGAACCGACGCTCCTTGCGCTCGGCGAGGACGAGAAGATCCCTTTCCTCCGTGAGCTGCTTTCCTCGATTGTGGGTCTGCTGCCGCGGCATTTCTACGGCCACCTGAGCGCGCCTCTGAGCAGCGTTCTGGCGGAGCACTACAAGGTCATCTCGTACGGCGAGCACTTCAAGATGGCCCTGGTCGATCCGGACGCCGTCACCGGCATCGACAGTCCCGACGTGGTGGAGCTCTCAAGCGGCGACGCGGAGGCGCTGCTCGCCTTCTACGCCGAGAGCTATCCGAATCATTCCTTCGAGCCGTGCATGCTTGAGACAAACCGGTATTACGGCGTCAGAGGCCCGGGCGGTCTGATCAGTGCCGCCGGGGTGCACGTTTATTCCGAGCGGTATAGTGTGGCGGCGCTCGCCAACGTCGCCACGCATCCCGAGCATCGAAGGCGGGGCCTCGGACGAGCCGTCGTGTCGGAGCTATGCGGGAATCTCCTGAGGACGGTCGACCACGTCGGACTCAACGTGAAAGCCGCGAACACAGCCGCGGTGGACTTTTATGAGTCCCTGGGATTCAGGGCAGTCGCGTCCTATGAGGAGTGCCAAATGGTGTCCGGTTGTTCATCGGGGTGACGTTTTTTGGAACACAGGGGGATCTCGCCGTGAGCAAGCTGACAGCGAAAGAGGACGGGTACGGTCGGGCGATGTGGGATTATTGCCACGGGCGGGGCGGGTATGAGATCGCGGAAAGGGACGACGGGTACGTCGCTCCGTCGGGCGGGCCGGTCGCTTATCTGGCCGGGTACAAGAACTGGCCGGCCCACCAGAAAGAAGCGATCAAGTTCGCGAGGGGCAAGGTGCTGGACGTCGGCTGCGGGGCAGGGCGGGTCCCGCTTTACCTTCAGAAGAAGGGATTCGACGTCACGGGCATCGACGTCTCGCCGCTGGCCATCAAGGTTTGCAGGCTCCGGGGACTGAAGAAAACTCGCGTGATGTCGATTACGCAACTCAGCAGCAAGCTTGGCACCTTCGACACGCTCGTCTTCTACGGGAACAACTTCGGACTGTTCGGGAGTTTCAAGCGGGCACGGTGGCTGCTGAGACGGTTCTACAACATGACGACCGACCGCGCACGCATCATCGCCGAGAGCAACGACCCGTATCAGACGGACGTGCCCTGTCATCTGGCGTATCACCGGTTGAACCGAAAACGCGGACGGATGAGCGGGCAGCTCCGACTGCGCATCCGCTATCAGACCTGCGCGACGCCGTGGTTCGATTACCTCCTGGTCTCGCAGGACGAGATGCGAACGATCCTCGCCGGCACGGGCTGGAAGGTCAGGCGGTTCATCGACTCGGATGGATCAATGTACGTCGCGGTGATCGAGAAGGAGGATGAGAAATCATGAGGCAGTTCGTCTACGAGAACCTGGACCACGTTCTCTGCGTGCTCGTTCTCATCTCACGTCTTGGCGACGTGGTGAGCACGCGTCTGGCCACCCCGAAGCTGAAGTTGGAGGCGAACCCGATCGCGAAAAAACTCGGCTGGTGGTTCATCGCCGCAACCTTAGGCTTGTGTGTGGTGCCCTACTTCCACCGCGGCGCAGCCGTGGTGGTTCTGACGGTCTCGTGCCTCGTTTCCGCCTCCAACATCAGCAAACTCTGGGCGATCCGGGCCTTGGGCGAGGAGGGGTACCACCGACACATGATGAGAATGGCGAGGAAGGCCAAACCGCTGCATGCGATGGGGGGCTACGTGGCGGCGTCGCTGTTCGTCGCACTTCTCGGCGCCACCCAGATCCTGCTCAGCCCGGGCCCGAGCAGAGACTGGGGCTACTGGTTCGGGCTGGGGATCCTGACGTACGCCTTTGCCATGCTGATCTACGGCCCGATTGCATACCGTCGGTTCTTCCGACAGGCCAAGAAGCTGCTCGCCGAGACCCCGGAGGGCGAGCTCGAAACGTAGCTCGCTCACTGGGCGTGACCCTGCGGTCTCGACCACCAGTCCTTCTTCAGTGCCTCGGGTTGGGCGCGTGGCTTGACGCGCGGGTCGAGTTTCGCCTTCACCAGTTTGTCCGGGGCGTGGATCGCGTGGGCCAGCTCACGCGGCGTCAGACGCACCGGCTCCTTGACCAGCTCCGGAACGTTGTATACCCGGATGTAGGAGTCGTAGAACGCGGGGTCCTTCTGAGGCAGGAGAATCGGCTTATACGCCTTCCCCTCTTCATCCACGTAGCTGAAGTACGGTCTCGCAAAAAGCCCGTCGCGTCTCTTGCTGCTGAAGACGATCCACCGGCCGTTCGAGGACCACGAGTGATACGCCTCGGACTTGTAGCTGTTGATGTCCAGGCACCGGTGCTTCCCGGTTCGCATGTCCATCATGTAGAGGTCGCTGGTTGAACTGAACGCGGGGAAGTTGCCGTAGGTGCACATGCAGAAAAGCAGGAACCTCCCGTCCGGCGAGAATCTCGGCAGCGTGATGCTCAACCCCGTCTCCTTGGCCGAGAGAACGGTCTCCAGTTTCCCCCAGGTGTCGGTTTGGAGGTCGTAGGGAATGCGCATGAGGTCGTAGCGGATCTCCTTGTACCGCTCGATAGGGAGTTTGGGCGCGCTGCAGAAATACATGAACTGTCCGTCCGGGGACCACGTCGTGTAGGTCTCCAGTTGGTCCGGGCTGGAAAGCTCCGGAACCGTCGTTATGGTGTTCGTGTCGATCCGGTAGAGCGCCACGTCCGAGAACCGGTCCACCACGTCCCGACTGTCTCCGACGGTGTGGAAACACTGAAGCACCTTGTTCGTGGAAAAGGAGACGGCCTTCCCACTGGGATGCCACGCCAGGTAGATGGCGGGTATGGCGTTGAAAGGGGTCTTCGTATCCACGATCCTGCTGACGAGACCGTTTTCCGCGATGAGCATCCCGCCCGGGGGGTGGCCCGGGCCGGGACCACGAACGTTCATGACCATCTTCGTCGGCTCGTTCCTCAGAAACGTGTGACAGTTGAGACACCCGTATCCGAACGACCGGTTGTGCAGGATGAGGGACTCGTGGTAGTTCCGGAGGTCCCGCTGGTACACGCCCATGTCGTTCCACACGAGGTTGTAAAGCGGCATCTCGCGATAGACGAGGTACGGGTCTATCTCCTCCTTTGCGATCGTAAGGGTGAGACGCTTGAACCGGTTCCAGGAGTCTTCGCCCGACATGACGTAGATGTCCACGGAGAGTTTGCTGCCCCGGTTGGCCGACAGTAGCTTCTTCCACGGCTCCCGGGGGATGACGATGCTTCCGGAGCTGCTGAAGACGCTGACGGCCTCGCCCTGCTCGGCGGAGATCGTGACGGCATAGCGCGTGCCGGGCTCCTTCACGAGGAAGTTGAGCGGCGCGATGTTCGGCGGGATGACGCAGTCGGCGTAATCCGGGAAAATGCGGGCCGCACGCTCGAGGGGCTTGTACCCGGCGATGGTCTCGCGGCAGCCGTGCGTCAGACAGATGAGTATTGCGGCGGCGAGCACCACGGGCACGCCGCACAGCCTCCTCGACAAGCTCGCGGCCCTGAGCCCCTCGACGCTGCTCGGGGCCATGAGCCTGTCGAATGGCCTGCCGAACGGCAGCAAAAGACGTCGCTGGTTCATTTCGTTGCTCCTGTCACCACGTCCGGTCGCCGGATTCTCCACCCGATCGCGGGTTCGGAGAAACCGAACACGGCGTAGTAGAAATAACTGTTGCCCCACCTTCGGATGAGCGTGTTCAGCAGGACTTGTTTTTCGGGCCCCCGAGCGTTCCGGTAACGGGTGAGGTCCCGGGCAAATCCGTGAAACCGCTCCTCGGTCTCTTTGCTGATGTGCCGGCCCCGCAGGTCCACCGGTTTGTCGGGGTGGGTACCGATGTAGTAGGATATGGCCTCCTCGTAATGGCGCGGGATACCGGAATAACCGAAATCGTCCAGACGCTCGACGTTGGCGATGATCTGATCGAGCTGTTTCATCAGGAGGTAAAGGGCCGTCAGATACTCGAAGGCCATCCGATTCTGCTTGTTCCCTCGCAAAAGCTGACACAGGATTTCCTTGTACGTTAGGCGACCCAACCCGCCGTAGGTGTGGTCCTCGTTGACCATAACCGAGCGGAGGTGCTGAAGCTCGCCGTCCGCGGCCCCCTCGACAAGCCCGGGGCCCTGAGCGCGTCGAGGGGCCGTCAGCGACTCGCCGCCGAGGCGTTGTCGGTATCGTTCGGCCCACTTGCTCTGAAGCGGATTTCTACTCAGCGCGCCAAGGAACGTATCCGCGGCCTGCAAGCGTCCCTTGACGATATTTGTGTAGGCGAGCAGCTTGAGCACGTGCGGACGCGGACCGGTGAACTCCAGCACCTGATGTCCCCAGTGCTGTGCCAGGTTCACGTGTCCCAGCTCGAAGGCGAGCTCGGCAAACTTCTCATAGGCCGTCCTGCTCTGCTGTTGGGGAGAAATCAGGATGCTGGGGGCGCCCTTTCTCTGTGGATAAGAAAACATCTCATCAAGCAGTCTGCCGCTGTGGTAGAGTGCCCTGTTGACCTCGTGCATGACATAGACGTCGTAGAGCTCAGCCGGGAGCCGGCGTGCCTTCTCCAAGACCAGCTCCCACTGCCTGTGCCGGGCGTAATAATCGATTTGGAGTCGTCTCTTCGCCCCCTCGTCGAACGACGCGCCCAGCAGCAAGGCGGCTGTGAGGAGGAACAGCCCGAGGGACCTGCGTGTAAAGGTTTGCAGAGATGCAGCTCCGGGAGTTTCAGGCGCCGCGCCGGCCGAGGGAACTCGTCGGAGGGCCGCCCAGACCGACACCGACGGGAAGAACAGCAGCACCACCAGGTGAAGTGCCACCGCAAGGGCAGGCACTGCTGAAAACGAAAACCCCACCTCCTCACGGAAAGGGGGCAGGGGGACGTAGGCTCGGGCTGTGGAGATGTCATAGGAGTAGATCGCGAAGGCGCACGGGAGAGCCGGAGCACACGCAAGGCACAGCACCCCCAAGACCACTCTTCGCCGTCTCAGCAACTCGTAGAGACCGCACAACGCTGCGTAGAGGACGTACATGCCGCCGACAGCGTAATACACAATGACGGACAGGATCAGAAAGGCCGTCAGTCGCGGCAGGGCACCGCGCCAGGTTATCCGCACGTACACGTTGACGAACACCAGTGCGGTCAACAGTGCGGTGCCGGTGACCATGTGGTACCGGTACCGGCCGTGAAGCATCAGCAGCAGGACGGCCGGGAAGAAGTATACCGACGGATGGATGGGCGCGTCCGTCATGCGGCGGAGGAGGCCCCGGGTGCACAGGCAGACCAGACACGTCACCACCGTGATGACGAGGGCCCCGGCCCACGCATAGTACGTGAACTGCGACAGGAAATCCGAGACGTACTCCACCGGCCCGCCCGGCCGGCCCAGGAATCTCTTCAGGAAACGAAGGGAAGTCAGGAAGACCGGACACTGCTGCTGATAGATGAGGTTCGGCTCGACGCGCAGCCAGACGTAGAGGTAGAGCAGCACGCATGAGACAGCCGCAGCGCCTGCTGCAAGATACGCTGCCCGACGATCAGTCCGATCTTCAGGAATCCCCATGGTCGCAGGTGGCTTATTGGTAGAAGTCGTCGTTTGGGAGACGGACTCCGGCCGTTCGGCGGCTGCCCCGCAGTTTCACACTATAACGTGCACGTTGTGGAGCTGCAAGCGAGTGTCCTGTTGAGACGTCGCCTCTGCAAAGCATCCGGACGGCATCCCACGGGGTCCGTCCCCTTTGCCGATCGCTTTTTCATTCTGTCGCCCCCGTTACCACGTCGGGTCGGCGGATCTTCCACCCGGGACGCGGTTCGGAGAAACCGAACGTGTAGAAGAAAAAGTACGTCCCGCCCCAGTTCCTGATGAGCGTTTCGAGTGCAGCTTGCCTGTCGCGTCCGCCGGACCGCCGGTACCATCTCAGGTCCCGGGCGAAGGTCTCCCACCGCTGAAGCGTATCACTGCTCACACGCTGGCCCTTGAGGTCCGGCCTCGGATTCCCGTTGGTCCTCATGTAGAGAACCACCGCCTCCTCGTAATGTCGGGGAATGCCGGGATACTTGAAGTTGTCGAGGTAGCGGAGGTGGAAAACCACCTGTTCGAGGTTGCCCGCGAGCAGGTGATGGGCGATCAGATACTCGAACGCCATCCGGTTCCTCGGGTTCGTTCGCAGGAGCTGATGAAGCATCTCGAGGTATCTGAAGCTTCCGAATCCGCCGTAGCCGACGTCCTCGGTCAGCAGCAGCGGACGCACGCGCCGGATTTCCTCATCCCCGGCGGTTATCGGGTCGGTGTCCAGACGCTTCCTGTAGTCTTCGGCCCAGTGTCGGAAAACCAGGTGCTTGGCGAGCGCTCCTAAGAACGTGCGTGCGGCCTGTGGTCGGCCCTTGAGAACGTTGACCCGCGTGAGGAGCTTGAGGAGCGTCGGACAGTGTCCTTCCGCTTCCAGGATAGAGTGGGCGTAGTGCTGCACGACGTTGACGTGTCCCATTTCGAAGCAGAGCTCAATGAACTTCCGGTGTCCCAGCGGGCTCAGTTGCTCGCGGGTGAGGGAAATGCTCGGGGCGCTCCTTGTCTGCGGGTAAGAGAACATCCGCCGGAGAAGTCCGTCGGTGTGATAGAGCGCACGGTTGACCTCGTGCACGACGAACAGGTCGTACCGTTCGGGGGGAAGCCGGCGGGCCGTCTCCAGCACCTGCGGCCACCGCCTGTGCTCCGCATGATAGTCGATCAGGATCTGCGTCTTGAGGCCGGTGTCGAACGCTGCGAAGGTCAGCAGGCTCGCGATGATGAGGAACGCGCCTGAGAAAAGGAGTGGCCGGGTGGTCGCCTCGGCTGGGGAGGCGTGCCGTCGAAGCGCCGACCAGCGGCTCGTGAGCCACCGTCTGAGCGCTGCCGGCCCACGCGAGAAGCTCCAGGCCCTGAGCTTGTCGAAGGGCTTGCGGACGAGACCCATCCAGAGCGTAGCGAGCGGGGCGTAGGCCAAAAGCAGCACGTAAAGCGCGGCCGACGGGTTGAGCATCAGGGAGATCGAGAAGACGACGTCGCGTCGGAACGGCTGCAGGGGCATCCACGCCTGTGTGAGGCTGACGTCGTAGGAATACATCGCGAAACCGTAGGGCACCACGGGCGCGCACACCAGACACACCACCCCCAAAAGGATCGCCCGCTTCCTGACCAGCTCGAAGACCCCGCACGACGCCGCGAAGACCACATACGCACCACCGGCGATGTAATAAGCGGCCGCGGACAGCACCGTGAACGCCGCCAGCCGCACCCACGCACTCCGCCGGCCGGTGCGCACGTAAACGTTCGCAAGGGCCAGTGCGGCCAGGACGGCGACGCTCGTTATCGGCTGGTACTTGTACCGCCCGTGAAGCATCGCCAAAAGGACAAGCGGGAAGAGGTACGCGGCCTGGTGGACGGGCCTCTCGCCCGCGGCTCGCAGCACTCCGCGCGTGGCCAGACAGACCAGTCCGGCGACAACGGTGATGCCGAGCGCACCGAGCCACGGGTAATAGCAGAACTGGGTCAGAAACGCCGAGACATATCCCACCACCCCGCCCGGGCGACCGATGAAGCTCTTGAAGAAATCAACCGTCGTCAGGAAGATCGGACACTGCTGTTGATAGAGCAGGTGTGGACCTACGCACAGCCAGATGTAGAGGTAGAAGAGGCCCGACAGCACGACGGTGGCGCCCGTCTCGTACGCCGCATTCCCGGGAATTGCGCGGTCCGAAGTCGTCGCGGGGTGGGCGTCGTCGGGCGTCATGTTCCACTTTCACGTGAGGGCGGAAGGCCGCGTGCGTTCGGGCGTGCGGCGTGGTCTCAATGGGGTCGAAGCGCCGGCTCACCCCGCGGGTCCCGGTTCGTATTGGGTGTCCTGTGCATCCGGGCCGATGGGCTTTTGCGGCTTCACCCTGGGATCGAGTTTTGCCTTCTCGGCCTTTTCCGGCGAATAGAGCGCCCGCGTCAGCTCCCGCTCCGTCAGACGGACCGGCTCCGCAATGAGTTCCGGGAGGTTGTACACGCGGATGTGCGAGTCGTAGAACGTCGGGTCTTTCTGCGGCAGGAGCACCGGCTTGTGGGCCTTTCCGTCGGCGTCCACGTAGCACAGGTTTTCAACTCCATGATGTAGAGGTCGCTGCTCGGGCTGAACGCACCGAAGTTGCCGTACGCCATCATGCAGAAGAGCAGGAATCGTCCGTCGGGTGAAATCCTCGGCAGTGCCGCGCTGAGTCCCGTCTCCTTCGCCGAGACGACCATCTCCGTCTTGCCCCACGTGTCGCTCTTCAGGTCGTAGGGGATGCGCATGACGTCGTAGAGGACCTCCCGGTACCGCTTGATGGGAAGCTGAGGGGCACTGCAGAAATACATGGTGCGTCCGTCCGGCGTCCACGTGGGATAGGTCTCCAGACGGTCCGGTTTCGAAATCGCCGGTGTCGTCGTGATCGTGTTCGAGTCGATCAGGTAAAGCGCCAGGTCGGAAAAGGTGTCCACCGTGTCACGGTGATAGCCGATGGTGTGGAAGCACTGGAGCACCTTGTTGGTGGAGAAGGAAACGACTTCTCCGCTCGGATGCCACGCCAGATAGATCGCCGGGATGGGATTGAACGCGGTCTTGGTGTCCACCACCTTCCGGACGACCCCGTTCTGAGCCATCAACATTCCGCCCGGCGGTCCTACGTCGCCCAAACGTCGCACGTTCATCAGCATGTGGTCCGGGCGGTTACGCAGAAACGTATGACAGTTGACACATCCGTGTTCAAACGAGGCATTGTGCACGATCACCGTTTCGTCGTAGTTTCCGAGGTTTCGCTGATAGATGCCCATGTCGGTCCAGGCCAGGTTGTAAACGGGCATCTCCCGGTAGACCAGATACGGGTCGATGTCCTCGGGGGCGATGGTATTGACGATCGGGGCGAATCGGCTCCAGCCGCCTTCACGGTCTTTCGTGTAGACGTCGAAGGTGAGCGTCCCGCCCCGGTTGGCGTCGAGCAGTTTCTTCCACGGCCCGAGCGGAATGACGACGCGTCCCGAGGCGTTGACGACCTCGATGGGCTTGCCGCGCCCGGCGGAGATCCTGACGCAGCAGCGCTTCCCCGGTTCGGTCACGACAAAGTTCAGCGGTGCGATGTTCGGCGGAATGACGCAGCCGACGTAATCCGGCGAAATGACCGGAACGCGTCCGACCGACTTGTATTCCCCAAGGTCCACCGTGGCCTGGGAGCGTGCGTGATACACCGCGACGGCCGCGAACGCCGCGACGGCACAGACCACCAACAGCAAAACCGTTCTGTTTCTCATTCTGTCGCTCCTGCTTCGGTCTCGGGACCGGTGATTTTCCAGCCCGGACGGGGCTCGGAATGGCCGAAGGTGAAGTAGAAGAAGTAGGTGTTGCCCCACCGTTCTGTGAGTGTTCGGAGTGCGGCACCCTTTTCGGCCCCCTTCGATCTCTCGTAGTGAAGCACGTCCCGGTAGAAGCCGCGAAAACGCTCCACCGTCTCGGGACGGACACGCCGGCCCCGAAGGTCTTGTTTCGCGTCCGGGTTGAGCCTGCGGTGAACGAGTATGGCCTCCTCGTAGTGGCGTGGGATCCCGACGTAGTCGAAATCGGCCAGACGGTGGAGATTGGCCACGACCAGGTCCGGGCGCTTCTGCAGCAGAAAATACGCCATGAGGTACTCGAACGCCATACGGTTCCGTCTGTTCCTCAAGAGCGGTTGAAGCAGTGCTTCGTGATACGTGAACCCGCCGAAGCCGCCATAACCGTAATCCCGTCTCAGCATCACCGAGCGCACGTGCTGAAGTTCCGGGTCTTCGGTCATTTGCGGGTCGGCGTCGAGACGACGCAGGTACTCTTTCGCCCAGCTCCGGCCCAGGAGACTCTTCTTGAGCGAACGCAGGAACGTGCGTGCAAGCTCGGGGCGGTTCTTGAGGACGCAAACCTTGACCAGCAGCTTCATGAGGGACGGGCGCTCACCCTTGATCTCGATCGCCGTGTGACCCCAGTGCTGTGCGAAATTTACCCGCCCCAACTCCAGCGAGAAGTGTGCGAACTTCCTGTACCCGATCAGGTCCTTCTGCTCGGGAGTGAGCCGGATGCCCGGGACCCCCCTTTGTGGGAAATCCAACATCTCGTCGGGAAGTCTGCCGGTGTGATAGAGGGCCCGGTTCACGTCGTGGACGGCGTAGAGGTCGTAGAATCTGGGGGAGAGTCGTCGTGCGCTCTCCAGGACGGCGTCCCACTGCTCGTGGTCGGCGTGGTAGTCGATCTGCAGCCGCGTCTTCGCGCCGGCGTCGAACGAGACGGCGGTCAGGATGGCCGACACGATCAGGAACACGGCGAAAGAGATGGCGGTCCACGCGTTCGCCGGGCTGTGCGTCGGAGGTATCGTCGTGACGTCCTCATCGCCTCGGCGGCGAAGCGACCCCGGTTTTCGCCCCGACGCCCCCCCCTGCTTTGACAGCCCCGCCAGTATGGCCGCGGCCGGGAAAAACAACAGCAGTACTGCGTGGAACACGAGTTGCCGGACAAGCGGGTACCGGGTGGGAAGCAAAGCTCCCTCGTCCGGAAGCAGCAGAGGCACGTAGGCCTCGACGGTGCTGATTCTGTAGGAGTAGGTCGCGACGGCAAGCGGCAGCGCCGCGGCGAGCAGTATGCACAGCACGCCCAGCACGATTCTCCGCGACTTCAGGAGTTCGAACAGCCCGCACAGTGCGCCGAAAAGCACCACCATGCCGCCGGCCGCGTAGTAGAATATCCCGACGAGAATCAGAAAGACCGCCCCTCGCACCCAGGAGCGACGCGGACGCAGCCTCACGTACGCGTTCGCCAGCGCCAGTGCACCCAGAAGTGCCACGCTTGTTGCGAGTCGGTGCCGGTATTGCCCGTGCACCATGAGCAGGAGCACCGCCGGGGTGAAATACGCCGCCGGGTGGATACGTCCGTCGTGCATCACCCTCAGCAGCCCGCGCGTCCCGAGGCAGATGAGTCCCGCGATCGCGGTGATCACCAGTGCGCCGAGCCATGGGAAGGAGCAGAGCTGCATCAGGAACGCCGACACATACTCCAGCAGTCCGCGCGGACGACGCAGGAACTTCTCGAAGAACCCGAAGGTGGTCAGGAAGATCGGACTTCGCTGGTGAAAGAGGAGGTGCGGACCGATGCGCCGCCAGACGTAGAGGTAGAACACCGCCAGGATGACCACACCGGCGCTCACCGCGAAGTGCGCGGAGCGCCGCGAAGCCGTCTCTTCGGAACTCGCCGCCGTCATATGCGATCTGTCGTCGGAACTCACACGCTCTCTTGACATTACACCGCCACGGTGCCGATTCGCTCCCGACACGTCGGGACGCCGGGCCATCCCCTTAAATGATAACCCACATTTCACACCCCTGCAAGACCGTATCTTCTCCGGGCCGTCTACGCGGTGGCGCATCGGGTCAGCGTCCCGCGGGACGGTCCCCGGGGCTCGGCCCCGGCGGACGGCTCCCAGCCCGGAGACCGTGCGAAATCTCTCGGTGAAGGTTTAAAAGGTCTGTGATGTTGCGTATACTTGGCG
>Ga0111220_1066_pt1 | contig 11671 bp, 11 predicted proteins | sample DeeMarSWOR152_54_FD_80384 | JGI IMG/M metagenome (GOLD analysis project Ga0111220, IMG submission 80384) | Planctomycetes bacterium DG_58
CTCACATGACCCCCATACGACACTCGTGACCACTGTGGTCGCATTCCTGTCCCCCGCCGGCGACACCCCGTGACTGGAGCCGCAAAGGGCGCGAAGGACGCGGCGAAAAACGGCCTTGCCTGATGGGTGGGACACAGCTATGAATAGGAAAAGAAGCTGCGGATGGGCCACCGAACTCAGAAGAAAAATGGTATCCCTAGTTTCACGCACAATCACGGCTGGATGAGGTTTTCGGGAGGGACAGCTGCGCTCAGATGAAGTAAATGTCCTTATCCGTCTCGTTGCGCAAGGTCACGTCCAACACGACCGGCTCTGCGGCGCGGAATTACATTTGTTGAGAAAGAGTCAGCGGCCGCATACCAGCAGGTAGTGAACGACACTGCAAGGTGACGTTCCCCCAAGCCTTCTGTGCGTTCGATGCGTCACTCAGGCGGTGCGGCGTTCTTATTTATGGCTTCCTGTATCTTGAGCACCTGGTCGCGAACTTCCAGCAACCTCTTCTTATGCTCGTCAACGGCGGTCTGCGTGGATTTCAGTCGCAGAAACTCAGCGGCCAAACCGTACCCCAGCACTTCGGTGATCACGATGCGAGCATGAAATCGCTTGAATGCCCCCGGGTACCCCTTCGGCGCCCACGCAATCACCCTGGCCATCTCGTCAAGCGAGGGATTACCAATCTTGATCAGCGCCTCCACAACCGGGAAATTCTTGCGCGGATTCCTCATCTTCTTCATCTTCCTTATTCTTCCATCAGCCGGGTATTCAACGCCCTCGGTGGCTCCATACAGGAGTAGATCTGCAAGCGGAGTCACCGCTTCGCTTGCACGGATCTCTCCCAGAAGCTCGATCGCGGCCACAACGGCAGGTCTGCTGTTCTTCTGCATCTCCTCGCTGGAGATCGCCAGAAGAAGATAACGGATCACCTCCCTTCTATCTTTGATGACCCGCTGGCTCGCCTCCGCCCTTTTCGCCCCATCATCGGAGATTACCTCTCGCCAATCGGCAAAAACGGCAGCAACAACCAGAGTCCCCGCCAGAAAGGGGAGGATCATCAGAGCGCCCTTCTTCATTCGAGCATCTCCTTCACAACAGAGGCCACCGAACCGATGTCATTCCGTTACCGTAAAGCATCCGTATCTCGTTCCCGACTGATCATCGGGATTCACAACCTCCACGCTCCAGCTCCCAAGTTGCGCATCTTCGGGAATCGCGAACACGCAAACGATCCTCTCCTTGCTAAGCAGCGACACATTCGTCGCCGTGATCGTATTGGCACCCAACTTGAGCCGAACCGTAGGTGTATTAACAAACCGGTCGCCAGCAAGGTCGGTGATTGGGACGCTTTTTCCTCGTGCGCCGGTATCGGGGGTAATGCCTGAAACCGTCGGTGCCAGCATGTTGAGGTCCAGAACACTGGTGACGCCCTCTTCCGTTATGCCGATCACATTGGGCATGCCCGTAGAGTGGTTATCTCGCACACAGTCAACGGCATTGACGACTCTAATCGTTGTTCTATTGTACCAATAGATTATGTTAGAGCAGCGTGCCGTTGCGGTACCCTGGGTGTACTCGCAATACTGTTTGAACTTCAACCGCTCAGCAAGCAAATCGCACGGCGTCCCGTCAAAAACGTAGGTGCCAGGAAAGTCGTAATCATAGATGCAACCGGTGTCACTGGGAGTCAAGTCTTCACTAACACCGGGAGTTGGGTCGTCGGGGATATTACTGTTATCATCAGTTAGCGTATTATTGAGCCACACGCGTTCATCATACCACCTCCTGAAGTCGAAATCCGTGGCTCCGAAATCGGCGGCACGGAGGTCATCCGGCTTGAGCTGCCCCTTAAGCTCTATGCCGCCACTCCACGTTATGTACGAAGTCAGCTGCGCCAACACACCCAAATCTTGAGTCAGAGCACCGCTTATGTAACTCTGCCGCTTGTCATTCTCCGTCACGACCGAGATATCCTGGGAATCCAAATACCTGGGCTCAATCACCACCTCGAAGGGCGTCCTTTTCACACTCTTTGCGTCCTCATCGGGGTCCGTTGGGTCACACGTAATCGTCACTGCATTGAATGAATCCTTGCTCCACGCATGCTCATCGTACCTGACCTTGATAACCTTCTTGCCGTCGATGGAAGTCGTCGGGCTGACAGCGCTGCCGTCCGCCCAGACGATCTTCGCACCCTTGTCCACCGTCCAGTTCGCCACGACCTCGCCGCAGGCTTTCCCCTCCGTCAAGTGTTCCGCGTCAAAGGGCTCCAATGGATTGTCACCAAGCGGGGAAAGCCCACCAACTCGAAGCGGCTCAACACCCCATGCAGACGAGACCCCCAACACGATAACAGCGACCACACACAACGCGGTTTTTCTACCCTGAGCGTTCATAACGGACCTCCCTTTTCCTCTATCTGTCGGATTGCTCTGCTTTTCTCTTGTCCTCGATCATCTGAAGGTAATCCTTGGCATAGGCGACGTGTTGCCCTTCCGGTCGCTGCGCGGTGGCGCCGACACCGGCGTATTCCTTAATGACCTGTTTCAAGATCTGCTCGGCCTTCTCGTATTCCTTCTTCATGATGAGGTTGAATGCCATCTGCTCCATCAAGTACGGACGCCTCTTGCATCGCGGATTCGCACTGAGCAGGCGCTGATACGACTCGATCGCTTCATCGTAAGCACGACGGCTGAAATACATCTCTTGGGCATAGAGGAGAGCATCGCCCGCCCAGTCGCTCTCCGGCGCATCCCGGACTAGGGCTTTGTACGTCTCGAACGCCGCGCCAGCCATCCCTTTTCCGGACTGACACCGTCCGACACGAAGCCTACTGTAGTTCTGCTCTTCAAGACCACGCGCCCATTCGGCATCCGCCACGATCCTGTAAATACGGAGGCCCTCGTCAAAACGCTTCCCCTCAAATGCACGGTCCGCATTCCGGATCGCAAGCTTTGCAGCGGTTTGGGGACCGTAGCCCTCTGGCTTCGCCACCATGCCGATCAGGGCATCGAAGGCCCGGTACGTGGGTTGGACTTCGCCGCTCCACTGATGAAACCGTACGACGATCTTCTGGTAACGAATGGCCAGTTTCAGATCCCGTTCGGAATGAGCATCCCTGCCACGCACGGCAACCTGATATACCTCGAAGGCCTTCTTCAGCGAGATAGGCGCGTCCACCGCTTCCGGGTCATACCTACCCTTCAGACGGACGGCCGCCCGCTCCTCCAATGCCTCTATGCCGTTGGCATCCCCTCGTGGGGTATCTGCTTGCTGGGTATAACCGAAAGGCAGGCTAACCAGAAGAAAGACGACACAGACCGTCCCGAGTACAAACGCCCGCATGACGTTCAACATCTCCCCCTACGTTCGATGTCTGTCTGGACGTCATTCGCCGTTGATGGTAAGATCCAACTCGAATAGTGGCCCCCCGTCCGACCGTACCTCCCACGAAACGGAATCACGGAGCTTCTGCAGACCCGACACTTTCTCAGGCTGTCGCATGTCGCCCTGAATGAACACGGGATCGAAAGCAAAGCAGTACTTGCCTGGGAAATCATCTGCGCGAACAGATGTTGCAGCCAACATAATCCATAGTCCCAAAAAGGCCACCATAGAGACAAGAAACCGATTCATGCTCCAACCCTCCTAATAGGGGACAAACACATTGAATTCGCTTGAAAGCGGAACGCTTCCGCCTTATAAACAAATACATCCCGGCACGGGACATGTCAAGGCTTATCAAGAGAAAATGCAAAAGCCCTGAAAACTCTCCCGGCCGGGGTGGAGTTGATGTAGAATTATCACATGTCCTGGGGAGCGCCAGCCGAGTCTATCTGGATGTGCCGACCTAACTGCCGACACGCCAACGACTTATGGCACGGGATATCTAGATGCCCTTGACAACCGGGGCGAATTGGGTATCATCAGGGGGCCAAGGCGAACAGCACGGCTCCGAGCTTGCCGAGGGGCAAGCCGTGCAATAGGGGCTGTCTAACGCTCGGCAGGGCAACACGTTACGGCTCGGGTGTTGACACGCGGCTCTGGCCCGCGTGAGATAGGGTGAGAGGGGGACCCATCATGATTACGAGAAAGAGAAGTTGCGTTGTGGCGGCGGTGGCCGCTCTGCTGCTCTTGGTGACGCAACCGCTTCTGGCACAAAGGGTTGCGGCGCGGGTGAAGCCGGAGCTCGAACGGGCCTGGGCGTTTGGCAGGGCTAGGCAGTATGACCAGCAGCTTGAGGTCTACGATAAGCTGGTGGCGGCCCCGGAATTGTCGGCTTCCATCCCTTTCCGTCCCTTCGGCCTTGTGACGTTGATCTGACACTCACATGACCCCCATACGACACTCGTGACCACTGTGGTCGCATTCCTGTCGCCCGTCGGCGACGCCCCGTGACTGGAGCCGCAAAGGGCGCGGAGCACGCGGCGGAAAACGTGCTTGCATGATGGGTGGGAAGCAACTACGAATAGGAAAAGAAGCTGCGGATGGACCGCCGAGCTCAGAAGAGAAAGGAGTTTTTCAACAGCCCGACTGTCCCTAGTTTTCCCTCTACCTCTTCACGGCCGGATGGGGTTTTCGAGAGGGGCAGCCGTTTGCTATCTCTTCGTACGAACAGCAGGGCGCTGCTAACTGGCGTGATTACTCGAACATCGCCCGCATTCTGACGTATTCGAAGGTCGTCTTATTTTCAGCCCACCATTTCTCGAGCTTCTTCTTGAGCTTCTCGTAATCCTTGTCCCAGGGGGCCGCCCAGTCGGTGAGCTTGCGGAACTGCTCTGCGGCGCGCGGGGCCAAGTCCGTGTCAAGCTGCCTAATCAGGTACTCCATTAACCCCTCATGCGGTATCTGAGTGATCGAAGTGAGCGCTTTAGATCTCACGAAAAGCCGGTTCTGAGGATCTGCCACGACTCTCCTAAGCAAGGGCAGGAATATGGGATTGGGGGCCTCCTCCCCCAAGAAGATGGCCGCCATCGCGCGGGGATGCCAATTCCTGTCTGTGGGCATCTCTAAAAGCTTAGGAACCTTTTCCCTAATGGCCACCTCAAGGTTGCGTGCGTATCCCTGCCACATCCGTTGTGCCTTCCTCCGTTGGTCCACAGCTGCTTCGGGCTTGAAACCGAAGTCCAGTCCAACACTCGCTTTCAGTTGCTTTATCGCATCGGTCCTCGTCGAGATGTCTTCGCTTACGAGGTCCTTTACCCATCGCCCCACAGCGTCAAGGGCGAAGTTGGTGAGAGAGTCTTCCCAAGCCTTTCGGTATCTTTCAACAACCTGGTGCGCGCCTTGGCCCGGCCGGCCTCCCTTCTGATTCTCGCCCGCCCCAAATGAGGACGGCTCCGAAGGAAGTGACAACAGCATAAACACAAGAATTGCTAGTACCACAGGCAACCTACGCGCTTGGCTAGATTCACTCATGATTCGGTTTCCTAAGGGAACCATGCCGTTGTGCCATGTTAGGGGTTCTCGGTTTCCCGAATGACGGCGATGTCCGCTGCCTTGAAGACAATTGGCACTGTCTGAAACTTTGGCTCGTCGGCGTTGGAGTCTGGTGCCCACATCACACTGTTTTCAGTCAGATCGTGCTCCAGCTCGAACGCGTGTCCAGTTTCATGGATTTCCACAAAGGTTCTCGCACGGGCTTTCTGCGTCGCATTCCTGTCCCCCGCCGGCGACACCCCGTGACTGGAGCCGCAAAGGGCGCGAAGGACGCGGCGGAAAACGTCCTTGCCTGATGGGTGGGACACAGCTATGAATACGATAAGAAGCTGCCGATGGACCGCCGAGCTCAGAAGAGAAATGGTGTCCCTAGTTTCACGCACAATCACGGCTGGATGAGGTTTTCGGGAGGGACAGAGCCGTGAGTCTCGAATCGCCCCACGCTCAATACAGCGGCTCCTTGTCTTCCTTGTAGTGTGTGCGCACCCGGTTGATTGCCTTCTCGATCCGCCGCAATTTCTCAGGATCGCGAGCCGCTCGGGCTTTCAGCTTGCCTAGCAGCTCCAGCATTCGTCTCTTCCCGCCGAGCACGTGGTTCAACACGTCGAGCGATCTGATTCGAAGCATCCTGTGGTCGGACGTCTCGAGATTCTCGATCATCGCGGGAACCGCCGGTCGCCCAATCTTGGCTAGGGCTATCACGAATGGTGCCTCAAACCTACGGGTGTCACCAAAAAGCTCCTGATGCGGCTCATTGGCCAGGGCTTTGGACAAGACACCTACCGCCTCGACGGATCGCAGTTGGCCAAGGACGAAACCGGCGGCGGCCCGTGTCTGGTCGCTGTATTTCTTCGCGTTCGCCGGGTCGACCAGCACGAGAAGCTGGTCGATGATGCGCTTGCGATCTTGCAGCATGCTGTCGACCGCCTGATTGCGTGTTCGGGCGTCACCCGATAGAAGCCCCTTCTGGTGTTCTGAGATCTGGTTGCGGTCTTGCGAGTTCGCGAAGGCGCCGACGAGACCGAAGACGAGTGTAACGAGAAGCAAAAGACGGGCGGTTCCCCGCCGCACCCGGTGATCAGAAAACACTTTCATCGTAGAATCCTTTCAGAACTGTCAGCGGCGCATCATGGCGCCGCCACGTTGATCGTTACCGTATCCCCGTCGCTTTCGTAGTTAGCTGGCCGGTGATGGTGGAGGCCCTTGCAGATATCGCTTACTTTCAACTGGAACGTCAGCGCTGTGGGTCCGGCCGGGGCCTGGAATGTCGGCTGCGCGGCGGTGTCGTCATTGAGGGTTACGTTTGGTCCCGCGGTCTGCGTCCACTTGTAGGTCAGGCCGTCGTTGTCCGCGTCCGTACTGGCAGTTCCGTCTAAAGTAACATTCGCCTGGCTCGCGACGCCCTGATCAGTTCCCGCGTTGGCAACGGGCTTCTTGTTGGGGATATCACCGGCCGTAGCGCCAGGACCATGGCTGTTTGCTCCACCCTTTGCGCCAGTCGGAAGGACTGCGGTCGCTTTCATGTGCCATAGCCCATCATCGTCGGCTGTGATCGTTCGCCACTCAGTCCCATCGTGCCACTCAACGACCTCCCGGAAATCGACTCTCCATGCGAGTTGCAGATAGGCGTCGGCATCGTCACCTGGGGAATCTTTGCGAAAAGCTTTATTCGGCTTGTCCACGGTGGGGTTCTGAGCATCAAGTGCGTCCGAGTTGCCGTCGTAGACCCAGCCGGCATCATTGTAAAATACTGTTCTGGCACCACTTCCTGCGGGTTGGTGTACGACTGTAGCGATCCTCCGTCTATGTAGACGGACGTCGTACTTGACGCCCCCGCCTGGTGCGTCGCTGTACTTCCATGTTACTCCTCGCGCAGGCCAGTCGATCCCGGTGGGTGCGAATTCGGCGACACCTTCCATCTTTGCGGCAATTCGCGTCGCACCCCTCTCACCATCCCAGTTAAACTCCGCCCTATCCGTGTCAGTGCCAGTTGGCGGGTCCGTCCATCGCCGAGTGAAATCGCCATCCAGATCGGCGCTGACGTTTGCCGCTTTCCAGTCCGCGGTGAATACGGTGCGTCTGGAGGCACCCAGTTTGCCATCGGCGCCCTGGTCGAAGGCCTTCACTTCCACGCAGCTTCGCTTCTTCGAGGTCCCGGACGTGGTGTCGTAGCGGATGGTAATCTGACTCTTGTTGGTGGCTGTCTTTCCGGTTCCTCCCGGTGGGACCGTCGCGGTGATCGTTGCCCCGGTGTTGCCGCCGTGCTCAAGCGTCCAATCCACCTGGCCCGTCAATCCGAGGTTGGCGGAAGTGATCGTCTCGGTCGGGTTCAAGGCGGTGTCGGTCTGACCGCCGGGCCATGCCTTCCAGTCCGTCCATGCCTTCACGGTCGTCTTGCCGCCGTCTGTTTGCAAAGCGTGTGTTCCCTTCTTCATCGTAAGGGTGAAGTCTATCTCTCCGGCAGTTCCACCCTCAATGTGGTAGTCCAGGGCTTCCTCCGCGGCGAAACGCGTCATGTTGATCGTCTCAGTGAGGGTGACGTGGTCATCATCTTCGTCGAAGACCTTGACGCGCCAGGAGTTCGTGGCGCTCAGTTCAACTGTGAGGTCGCTGGCATCGTAGGGCTGAACGTCCAGGAGCATCTTCGCCATGTCCAATCGGTCGTTCGCGCCGTCGATCTCGTCATTGTCGTTGTCCTCAGCATCATCAGCGTCGTCGTCGTCGTCGTTGATCATCACAAACGTACCCGGGTTCTCTTCGTCCGCCTCGGCAATCGCGGGGCCGCCGTGCTCGTTGTAGAGTTTAAGATCGGCCCAACAGTAGGTTGCCTTGGCCTTGTCCTTGACCGTGAAACTGCCCTTCGGAAAACTCGCAGTCACCGTGATGGCACGAACCGACTCGCTGACACTCTTTCCCTCAAGGTAAAGTGTCTTCGGCAAGACACCGGAGGAGAACGTGCGATTCGTTTCCTTGCCGTCGGATTTCGTGGCGTTCTTCCAGACCTCAACAGCAGTGCCGTCGCCAGTGATGCTGAGCGTGACAGTGACTTCGCCGTCTGCCGGCGTCGGTGCGCCAATCACCAACTTGACAAGATCCTTCTCACCGGGGACGTCATCATCATCCTTGTCGACTGTGGTATCTGAATCGGTATCATTCAGGTTGGCAATGCCGAATGCTCCCTCAAGCTCTTCGAGTGTCTCCGAGACCGCAGTAGCACCGTCGTTGCCATGATAGATGTCCAGCGGCATCTTCATGATCATGGGAGCCACAAGTTTTTCCGACCAGCTTTGCTCATCCGCAGGCTTTACGTAGAGGACAAGGTCCGGCTGGCCGGTCGCCAAACCCTCCAAGTCAACCGTGAAGAAGGAGGTCATGCCGACCTCATATTCCGTGGTCGGGACGATTTCATCCTGCCAGCCGGAAGCTTCGTGGTCCCACACTTTGAGTTTGGCGGTGTCACTAATCGTGATCTTCCACTTGCCATTTTTCCATGGGGTATCCGCTGCGCGCAGGTGAAACACGGCTTCGCCGACCTCGTCGTCATTCGCCTTGCAGCGGTGACCGCCCTCATGATGTGCCTCACAGTCCAAGACCGGTGTGCCAGCTGGATTCTCGTTCCCCTCGTCCCGGTCGTCATTGACCGCCGTATAAAAGCCCAGCTCATTCTCCGTCGTGATATCCGCCCGGTAGATGTAGAACCAGCAATCGAAGGCTGCGTCCTCTTCGCCCTCTGCTTCGCACACCACGTGCACCTTGTACTTGCCCGCCGACCAGAAAACCAGGCGAACCTTGCCGTCGACCTTGTCATCGTCCCAAGTGGGATACTCCGGGTCATCCTCCCCGTCTTCCTCCATGGTCACCTGATACGACTTGACAGCGCAGCCCTCCCCTTCACATTCGATCCAGCGATATTCCGGATTGGCGGGCGGAGGAGGAGAAGCCGCGTAGACCTGCAATTGCGCGTCGAGACGCCCGCAGCACGCGATCATGGCAAGGAGGCAACATACGCACGACAGGCTTCTTAACTTCCCGTTAGTACTCATCTCTCCCTCCCTTCGCGTGGGTATTCATTCCTCTGTCCGCTTCATCGCACGTTCAATTTGCCTCTTGAGTCCCTGGCAGTTCGCCATCATTAACCTCGTGGTAGGCTTTATCTTTTCCAGTTCCCGGAGTGCCTTTTGGTATTCCTTCTTCAAGTAGCAGCAACGGGATATCGCCAAGCCAGCTTCATCAGACAACTCCTGGTCCATCTTCCTCGCCTCTTCAAAGCGAGCGAGGGCATCATCCAATTTTCCCATACTATAATAGGCGTCACCTTCGAGATACCTGATCCGCGCCAGATGAATGCCTTTCGGGAAATGCTTGACATATTCCTGGGCCGCTTGAAGCCTGTCGTACGCCGTGATTCCGTATGTCCCCTGCTGCCCGTGCATCACCTCAGCATACCAATAGAGCGCCGATTCCTTCTCTTCATCGTTTTGAGCGCGCTCGGCCAGCAGTCTGAAGAAGGGACCGGCTTCCCGCCGGCCCGTCTTCAACAGAAGTTCGCCGTAGGACCGCAGGCGTTCGAAAGCCGTGTCCTCGTCAATCTTGTAGGCGAGATCCATATGGCACCTCAGGTCCGCGTCTTTGAGGTCCTCCCTGAGATATTTGCGCAGATCGAGCGTCAGCCGATGCGCATCGAGAAGCATCTCGGGAAACGGCTCTCCCGCCTTTTCTCGAGCACGCATGGCCGTCCGCAGGTCGGTCAGGGCTCGGTAGGCCGCATGCCACCGCTCCTGTCTTTTCTTGACCGCGCCGCCGCGCCTTACCTTGGCCAGTACGGCTTCGGCTTCTGCGACCGCCGCCGAGAGTTCGTCCGCATGCTTGATGTTCTTCCGGAGGTACGCCCTGAGCTTGCCTGTGAGCCGTCGCGCTTCCAGAACGGTTCTTACCTGCTTCCTAGGCGGATTCCTCGTGGCCCACAGCGCGGTACCCAACTCTGAGACCATTCGATATGCAGCTTGCCACTGCTGTTTCTGATCACGAACCCGTCTCGGTTCTTCAAGTTCCGCCAAGATCGACCGTGCATCTTCCACGAGTTGAGAGAGTTTATCCCCGGTCTGTCTCGTTTTCTCAGTCTTGCGGGGCTGCTCGGCGGGTTCGTGAGGTTCGGCAACTGGGGCGTCTGCCGCCGGGGCCTCCCGTCCACTCACGCAGAAGATGAGACAGATACCGACGAGCGCAACCCTCCTGATTGAAAACAAGCGGCGGCGCACAGAAGTCCCCCCGTCGCGCTTGCAGATTGGTCGAGATTGCCGTTGTTCCTGCCTAGGAAACCCCGTTTGCTGTCTGGCGTGAAGCATCCAGCTTCTTCAAACGGCGCATCCTCTCCTGCCGCAACTGGTGAACCCGCTCCCTCTGACGAAGGTCACGCTGGACGAAGACCGGGTCTGCACAGCAGTTCGGGCAGATGCAGTCGCCCCGGACGCTCCCGCCGAACGTAACCACACCCGCGCCAACGACTACTCCCAAGATGGCTTTTCTGAGCGCTCCGTTCATGACTGACCTCCCGAAAGCATAAATTAGCCGTGAATGCGCTTGACACCAAAACAGATTACACGTAAAAAAGATACTTTCTCTCAACTTGCATGTCAAGTAATAGGGGGGAAATGCAGAAGAATCTTTTCGCTGGTTGGCGTCGGGGGGAACATGGTCGCATGGTCAGACGGCGACGGGTCGAGAGCTCATCCCCAGGTCGTGAGCTAACAGCTATCATACCAACGACTTATGGCTCGGGTTGCTGTCAGGGCGCATTGCGGTCGGAGGCGGTACGGTAAAGCAAGAGCGGGATCGGCTGAGAGGTTGTCCGAACGTCATGAGCTAAGGGCTGGCAGAGCAATAAGTTATGGCTCGGCCTGCCGTGAGGTCGCTTTGCGGCCCGAGGTAATACAGTCAAAGGGGGACCAGCCATGATCACCAGGAGGTGGGGCCTCGTTGTTTCGGGGACGGTAGCTCTGCTGCTGCTCTTTCAGGCGCAAGTTCTTTTTGCACAAGGAGTTGCGGAGCGGGTGAAGCCGGAGCTTGAGCGGGCCTGGGCGTTTGGCAGGGCCAAGCAGTATGACCAGCAGCTTGCAATCTACGACAAGCTCTTGGCGGACGCCGAGGTGAAAAAAGACCGGATTTCCGGGCTGATCAAACGGATGGCAGTGGAAGCGGCCGCGGCCGCAAAGCGAAAGGACGAAGTTATCCGGAGGGC
>Ga0111220_1021_pt1 | contig 11364 bp, 9 predicted proteins | sample DeeMarSWOR152_54_FD_80384 | JGI IMG/M metagenome (GOLD analysis project Ga0111220, IMG submission 80384) | Planctomycetes bacterium DG_58
TCGGGCTGATGAGGTCCCTATTCCTTTGGTTGGACGCCTAAGAGGGAGTCGATGGCGGCTTGGGCTTTGCGGGCGTGGGAGGTGCCGCGGTAGTAGGTGATGACGCGCTGATAGTATTCGATGGCCTTGTTGGTCTGCTTGTTCTGTTCGAAGGCCTTGGCCATTTCCATCCAGAGCTTGCAGTCACGGTTCATGCGGGTCTTTGCGGCGCGGAGTGCCAGCGCGCGGTCGTTGGCGACGAGTTCGTCGCCGCGTTTCCCGGCCGCGTCGGCCGCCGGGGTGCGGGGGTAATCGCGAACGACGTCCCAGTAGACGATGAGCGCACCCTCGACGTCCTTTTTCCCTTCGAGCTTCCGGGCACGCGCGAGTTTCCTCTCGGCGTCCCTGCGACGTCTCACCTCCTTCAGCGCCTCGACCGCTTCGGCATCCTCGGCCAGTTTGTCCATGAGTTTCTTCGCGTCGAGCCCGCCCTGGGTGGCACGATAGTGGTAGGTCAGCTCGTCGAGGATGGTCATGGCTTTGAGGTAGTCCTTGGCGTCGAGAGCGATCTTGGCCTCGGAGAGTTTCTTGACGCCCTCGTTCTGGATGCGTTTGAGTTCTCGGCCGGCCCATTCGGCGGGGGGCGTTCCCTTTCCGACGACCTCGAGTGTCCTGAAGCGTCGGATGGCCCGACGGATCTCGCCCGCCTCGTGTGCCCGTCGGCCGCTGCGATACATCGAAACCAGAAACGTCCTCGCCAGATAGTGCAGCACCCGACGGGACGTCATCTCCGAGTCCAGCAGGTAGAGCTTCTCCCCCGCACTGTCGAGGAAGACCAGTGCCGGGTAGCGCGTGATCTGGAACTCTTTCGCCACGTCCTTGCGACGCCGACCCTCCACCCGCACCATCACGAAAAGTCCCGAGAGCTTCCGGAACGTCCGGTGGGCCAGGATCTCCTCCTCGAAGTTCAGACAGGCCGCGTGGTTCGAGAGATACATGTAAACGATGACGGGGGCGTCGGTGAGCTCTGCGGTGATGCGGGCCTGGTCGATGCCGGGGACCCAGCGGATGCCGCTGCGGACTTTGACGACGCGGGGCTGCGCGACCGACGCCGCACTCAGCACGAAGATCAGCAGCATGCTTAGAAGCTGTTTCACAACCCCTCTCACGAGAGCATATGCGCTCAGAGGGGTGCCACGGCTGGCTTGGCCAGCCGTGCCCGTTGCCCTCTTCGGGAAGCACGGCTTGCAAGCAAGCCGTGGCACACGGGTTGTGAAACAGTCTCTTGGCAACAGCGGACGCCGCACGCGATCTCCTTTCTTACGGAATCCAGTGGGGGACGCTCTTTAGGGGTATCTCGCGTCCGTCTTTCGGCCACAGGGCCCTCACGCTCGAGACCTTCCAGGTGTGCTCGCCGTGCCGACGGAACTCGAGCTGCCAGTTGATGCGGTGGAACCCGCGCGGGTTCTCCAGCTCGACGAACGTGAGCACCAGTGCCCGGGCGAGGTTCGGATCCGCTTTATCGACCTCCGCCTCGGTGTCATAAATGCTTCCCTCCCTCACCTGCACGACTTTGAGGGTCTTGGTGTACCATTCGTGGAACGCCTCGAGGTCCAGGTCGCCCATCCGGAAGGACGCATCCAGATGCGGCATGACGGAAGCCACGTCGTTTTTCTCAACCACCCGCGCGAGCTCTTCGACGGTCGCTTCCACGCGCTCGACATCGGTGACGATGAGCCAGTCGAGGAGGAAGTATCCCCCGACGCCCAAGACGAGCACCCCAAGGAGGATCAGGTGGAATCCCGTGATGCGGATCTGCATGGGGTCTCTCCTTCCCAGTAATTGTAGGCCGGGTGGAAGAGGATTTCCACGGAAATGTATCGGGACGGGTGTTAGTTGTTGAGGGGAGGGTTTCGGGGGGTTCTGACGAGCATTTCGGCGCTTAGGTCCCCGGGGGTGGCGAGTTCGGTGCGGTTTCGTCCGGCGTCTTTGGCCCGGTAGAGGGCGACGTCGGCGGCGCGGAGGAGCACGTTCGCATCGAGTTTACCGACTTGCGCGTCCGCGGCCACACCGACGCTCACCGTCACATGCACCGGCCCGTCCGGCGTGTCGATCGACTTGGAAGCGACGTGCTTGCGGAGACGCTCCGCCGCGACGACGCCCTGCTCAGGGTTACACGCCGGAAGCACGATGAGGAATTCCTCGCCGCCGTAGCGACCAAGCATATCGTAGTCGCGGAGGGTCTGGTGCATGCTCTCGGCGATCTCGCGAAGCACGAGGTCCCCCTTCTGATGTCCGTAGGTGTCGTTGAACCGCTTGAAGCGATCGATGTCGAGCATGAGGACGCAGAGCGGGGTGTTTTCGCGCTTCGAGCGGGAGAATTCGCGACGGAGGATGTCAAGGATGGCGGAGTGGTGCCAGAGTCCGGTGAGCGGGTCGTGTGTGGCCTGCTTTCGGAGTTCCTCGCGGGCGGCGATGAGGTCGGCTTGGAGTTCGAGTATGCGTATCCCGGAGCGCACGCGAGCGCGAAGCTCGGATGGGTCGAAGGGCTTGGTGAGATAATCGTCGGCCTCCGCGTCCAGTCCCTCGACCAGCTCCTCTTTCTGACACTTGGCCGTCAACAGCAGGATGTAGGTGTACGGTTCCTCTGCGCGCTTTCGGACCTCCCGACAGACCTGCACCCCGTCCATCTCGGGCATCATCCAGTCGAGGATGGCCAGACGCGGTGCGTCTTCCCGTTGGAGTGCCTCGAGCGCCTGCACACCGTTGGTGCAGACCGTCACCTCATATCCCCACTTGGTGAGGGTGGCTTCCAAAAGACGACGCGAAACCGGATCGTCTTCGGCAATGAGCAGCTTCACCTGACGGTCTCCCTCTGTGTCCACGGGTCGCGAACTCGCGTCCGTGCCCGGTCAGTTTTCAGGCGAACCGGTGGGTGCGCCCCGGCCGAGGAAGGCGACAAGCATCGATTGGAGCTGCTGGATTTCCTCTTCGAGTCTGTCGGCGACTTCCACGGCCTTGGAGAGGTCGCCGTGTTTGGCGATGTTTTCGAGTTCGCGTGCTGCGGCGACGGCGGTCGTGGCGGAGAAGTTTCCGACGGAGCCTTTCAGCGTGTGTGCCGCATGTCGGGCGGCCTCGGCATCGCCCCGCTCGATGGCGGCGCGGATTTCGGAAAGTAGCTTCGGGGAATCGCTTCGGAGCAGTTCGACGAGTTGTTCGAGCAGCTCCCGGTCGCCTCCCATCCGCTGCAGCAGTGCCTCGCCGTCGATGGGCTCCTCGAGTGATTTCGCTCGACCGGTCTTCTCGGCGGACGCGTTGCCTGACGGCACGAGCTTTGCCACATGCTCGACGAGCGCTTCCCTCCGGATCGGCTTGGCGACATATCCGTCCATCCCTGCGGCGAGACAGCGCTCCGTGTCGCCCTTCATCGAGTGTGCGGTCATCGCGATGATGGGAACGTGGCTGCCGGTTCGCCGCTCGTGCTCGCGAATCTGTCCCGTCGCCTCCAACCCGTCCAGCACCGGCATCTGAACGTCCATCAGCACCACGTCGAAGGAGTCCTTCTTCACGGCCTCGACGGCCTTGTGGCCGTCCTCGACCACCACGACCGAGTGTCCCTCCTTGCCCAACAGTCCCTCGACGAGCTTCTGGTTGACGACGTTGTCTTCGGCAAGGAGGATTCGCAGACGTGCGGACCGTTTCGGGGAGGTCTCGCCCATTGTGGCTTCCGCCGCCTCGTCGGGTGCGGCACGCTTCCCGAAGGCGATCAGGATGGCGTCTAAGAGATCCGATTCCTTGATGGGTTTGGTGCGATAGGCGGCGATGCCGAGCTCGTGACATCGCGAGACCTCGCTGCGTCGGGTCGCCGAAGTGAGCATGATGATAACGACGTCCGCGAACTCCGGACGCTCCCTGAGCGTCTCGGCAAACGTGAACCCGTCCATCCCGGGCATGTTGACGTCCAGGAGGACGAGTCGGAAGGGCGTTCCGGCGTCGCGGGTTTTTCTCATCGCGGCGAGCGCCTCGGGACCGTCGCAGGCTGCGGTCGGATTCATACACCAGTTCTTGAGCATCTCCTCGAAGATGCGGCGGTTGGTGGCGTTGTCGTCCACGACGAGCACGCGGAGTCCTTCGAACTCGCTCAGATCGACCGCCCCGGGCTGCTGTGTCCGGTCCCGGCCGAGACGTGCGGTGAACTGGAACGTGCTGCCCGGGCCACCCACGTCCACCGTCCTGGACGTCACCGGACTCTCCACCCAGATATGTCCTCCCATCATCCCGACCAGTTGTGACGATATCGCCAGTCCCAGCCCCGTGCCGCCGAACTTTCGCGTCGTCGAGCCGTCGGCTTGAGAGAACACCTCGAAGATCGCTCGTCTTTTTCCCTTCGGAATCCCGATGCCGGTATCGGTGACGGCGAAGTGCAGACAGACGTCGTCGGGGGTCTCGGAGTCCAGCTCCACGCGCAAGACCACCTCGCCTTCTTCGGTGAACTTGACGGCGTTTCCCACGAGGTTGGTGATGACCTGTCGCAGTCGTCCGGGGTCGCCGACGAGTGCGTCGGGGACGTCCGGCTGGACGTGATAGGCCAGCTCGAGCCCTTTCTTATGTGCCGTGAGCGCAAAGCTCCTCACCGCGTCCCCCAGACTGTCCCGCAACGGAAACGCCACGGATTCCATTTCGAGCTTCCCGGCTTCGATCTTCGAGAAGTCCAGGATGTCGTCCAACAGGGTCAGAAGCGCCTTGGCCGAGGTTCTCATCATGTCCAGGTACTCGCGCTGCTCGGCGCTCAGCTCGGTGTCCTGGAGGAGGTCGGTCATGCCGATGATCCCGTTCATGGGTGTGCGGATTTCGTGACTCATGTTGGCGAGGAACTCGCTCTTGGCCATGGTGGCGACCTCGGCCTGCTGGGCCATCTGGTTGGCGCGCATCATGGCCTGCTTGAGCTGGAGGTTGCTGTCGGCCAGTTCCCGCGTGGCCTTCTCGGCCTTCTCACGGGCCTCCACGACTGCCTCCTCGGCCCGTTTGCGGTCAGTGATGTCCCAGAAAATCCCCAATATCCCGACCACATTTCCGTCTTCGCTTCTGACCGGCGTCTTGACCGTGTGCACGATGAGTTCCTGTCCGTCTTCACGGTATTTCTCTTCAATCTCTTCGGTGTTCCCGGACGCCATGACCCTTTTGTCGTCGGCTCTGTACTTCTCGGCGAGTTCCTCTGGAAAGAAATCATAGTCTGTTTTCCCGGCGATTTGCTCAGGCTTGATCCCGAGGCCCCTGGCATAGTTGTCGTTGCAGGACACGTAGACGGAATCTGTGTCCTTGTAGAATATCTTTTGTCGCAGGTTCTCGAGGAGCGTCTTGTACTTGTCTTCGCTCTTGCGGACGGCTTGCTCGGCCTTGGTCCGGTCGGAGATTTCCCGGTTCAGCGCGTCCCTTGAAGCCGTGACGGTCTTGAGGTTCGAGGCCATGTTGTTGAACGACCGGGCCAGGTCGCCGATCTCGTCGGCCGGTCCTTCGTCAAGGTGGACCTCGAGGTTCCCCTTCCCGATGTGCACCGTCGCGTTCCTCAGCCCCGTGATGCGACGGGAGATGGACGTCGAGACCGCGACACTCAGAACCAATGCAAGCACGGTCACCGCAAGCGAAAGCATGAGGATGCGCCTCCGCAAAGCGATCACTGAAGCTAACGCCTCACCTGCCCGATGCTCCACAACTATGATCCAACCATATCCCTTGTACTCGTCACATCCCGCCGAGCGGGCATAAGCGGCGAGCATCTCGCCGTCTTCTCCCGTCCTGACGAACGCCCCCATGCGCTCGTCGGCGCGATTCACGTTTGCCGGGAAAATTCGTGATGCGTCTTCGAACAGCTTGAAGCCGCCCGTCGCAAAGATAGTCCTTCCTTCCTTGGTGAGCAGTCGATAACGCGTGGACTTTCCCTTGCCCGGAATTTCCTCCGTGTGCGGCCTCCTCACGATGTTGATGATGTCCTCGAGGTTCAGCACGACCTTCATGACCCCGGCAAAGTCTCCGTGTTCGTCATCGACTCGGATGCAGATGTCGAGGGAATACACGCCTGCACTGCGGTCGAACTCGACGTCGGCAACGTAGAGACCCTCCCGCTTTGCAAGCTGCCACCACTCCTCGTCGTCCTGTCGGTAGTCGTAGGTCTTGCCCGTCTGGGCGATATTGGCCCCGAACCGGTTGGTCACGAACACTTCCGGGAACACGTCGCACGCGTAATGTCGTTTGTAGAACTCACGTTTCTTGTGGAATCTTCCCGAGAGTTCGTTTCCGATGAGCTCCTTCATGAACGGCGTCAGTTCCGAGGACGCTGTGGCCCGCCAGACCTGATCCTGTCGGTCGATGTACCCCTGCACGTCAGGAAGTCTTTCGAACGCCAGATTCGTCTTGTGGAGGACGGCCCGAAGGAACGGACTGGTCGCGTACTCTTCGAAGGCGTGCATCCTCTCGTGTATGGTGCTGTCGATTTTGTCGATGAGTTGGAGCGCCAGTGACATGCTGGAGCGTTCGATGCACTCCCGCTGCGCGCGTTCGCTGACGCTGACGGCATAGAACCCCACCACCCAGATCAGCAGTGCCAGGCTCAGAAGTCCCAGAAGAAGCTTGTGCTTGATCCTCATGTAAGGTCCTCTCGTGAGCGTCCTCGCCCGACGTTGTTGTCGTCCCTGGCGGCGTCGATGAACGCTCCGGCGCCTTCGGGCAGGGCGGTGCCGGGCTCATCGTTTACGCTTTTTACAGATTATGCCCCTTTTATCGTCTAAATGCCCGCAGAACGCCAGAAAAACGGGCAAATTTGTGGGGCTCGAGGGGGTTTTCCACAGGAGCAGCGCCGACAGGCCACCATCGCATCCTCTTGACGCGCAAGCAGGTAAGGGATTTCGTTTCGGGGGAACGATGGGGAGGAGGCCGCGGGAAGGGCGCCCCTCGAACAGGGAGGCGGTGCTTTTTCGCTTTCTCACGTGGGGTTCAGGTAGGCAGGTGGCGGCGTTGTCCGCGTCCGAACAGGACGAGGGCGGCAATTCCAGTGAGCGCGCTGAGGATGAGCGCGGCCCGGCGCAGCAGTCGGTCCTCGGCGAGGGCACCCAGACTTCCGTAGAGGCGCGAGAGCCCGACGGGCTCGGTGGTGGTGATGTGGCGCTCGGCGGTTCGGCGCTGACGGTCGTAGCTGGTCGGGGTGACGCGGACCTGCATCTCTCCGGCCCGGCACATGTTCAGGTTCCGTCGGGCGAGTTTCTCGACGTAGAACGGGTCGCTCAGCAGTGCGACGCGCTCCTTCTCCAGACGGTCGAGCCGGTCGTAGAGGGCGACGTTGCGGGCCGTCATCTGTTCCGCCATGACCTCCATGGTGTGACGCTGGCGGATGACGGGAAGGCCCGTCACCAGGAAAAGCAGTCCCATAGCGGCGGCGGTCAGTGCCCAGAAAAGCACCGCATTCAGGAAGCGTCCCGAATTGTGCCTCACCTTGTCCACAGTTCACTCCCGAAGCGTGCGGCCGAGCCCAGCTCCTCTTCGATGCGGAGCAGTTGGTTGTACTTGCAGATCCGGTCGGTGCGACAGACCGACCCGGTCTTGATCTGTCCGGTGCAGCTTCCGACGACGAGGTCGGCGATGGTGGTGTCCTCGGTCTCGCCGCTGCGGTGAGACACCACGGCCGTCCAGCCGTTGGAGACGGCCAGGTTGATCGCCTCGAGCGTCTCGGTCAACGTCCCGATCTGGTTGAGCTTGATGAGGATCGAGTTGGAGGCGTTGAGCTTGATGCCCTGTGCGAGACGCTTGGTGTTCGTGACGTAGAGGTCGTCGCCGACGAGCTGGATCTTGTCCCCGAGTTTCTGGGTGAGGAGCTGCCAGCCGGTCCAGTCGTCCTCCGCCAAACCGTCCTCGATGGAGCAGATAGGGTACGCTTTGACGAGATTCGTGTAATACGCGACCATTTCCTCCGAGGTCTTGGTGACCTTCTCGGAGCGGAGCTGGTATTTCTCTTTCTCGTAGAACTCGGTGGAGGCCGGATCGAGTGCGAGGAAGACCTCTTTCCCGGGCTTGTAGCCGCCCTGCGAGATGGCATCGACAATCAACTCACACGCCTCTTCGTTGGCCTTGAGTGCCGGGGCGAACCCGCCCTCGTCACCGACGTTCGTGTTGTATCCTTTCTGTTTGAGCACGTCCTTGAGCGTGTGGAAGATCTCGCTGCCCATCCGGAGTGCTTCACGGAAGCTGGGCGCCCCCAGCGGCATGATCATGAATTCCTGGAGGTCGATGTTCCAGCCGGCGTGCTTGCCCCCGTTCAGGATGTTCATCATCGGAACGGGCAGCACGTTGGCACGGGCACCGCCGATGTAGCGATACAGCGGAACGTCGCCCGCCGCCGCCGCCGCTTTGGCCACCGCCAGCGACACACCCAGAATCGCGTTGGCACCCAGATCGCTCTTGTTGTCGGTACCGTCCAGGTTGATCATCAGCCGGTCGATGGCGACCTGCTCGCGGGCGTCCATTCCCTTGAGCTTTCCGGCGATGACGGCGTTGACGTTCTTGACGGCTTTGGTGGTGCCTTTGCCCTTGTACCGACTTTCGTCGGCGTCGCGGAGTTCGACGGCCTCGTATTTTCCGGTGCTGGCCCCGCTGGGGACGGCGGCTCTTCCTCGGGCGCCTCCGGAGAGCACGACGTCCACCTCGACGGTGGGCGTGCCTCTGGAATCCAAGATTTCTCTCGCTTTGATTCTTGCGATTGTGGTGCTCATGGTGGGTCCCTACCCCCCGTAGTGGCCTCGGATGCAGAACGCGGGATTTCCGCACCCCAGAGCTTTGTGGTTATCGTCACGGCTCCCGCGGGTACTTGAAGGATTCCGGGAAAAGCGGTCCGGAATCATACGACAGCCCGCGCTACTTGTCAAAAGCTTTCTGCGGACGCTTCGGATTCGGTATCGGCCTGCTCGAAAGGGGTTCGCACGCGGGGTCTCTTGGTGCAGCCGTGCACACACACGGGGAACTTCCTTGACTTCGTCACCCCCCGGCGATAAGGTGCGAGCTGTCGTCGAACACCACTTCTTTGGAGGAGTGTCCGCTTGGATGTCGTGGGAGAAGACACGGTCGAGGTGCGGCTTCGACCCAAGAGGAGCGTGCTCGACCGTTACCGGATTTACGTCCGGATGGTTGAGGGCTGGGGGAAGCTCAGGAGGCATTGGCTCTCCCGGTTTCGTCCGCGGTATGTCGAGCGCATGAGACAGCGGAGAAGGGGTGAGTGTGTCCGGTGTGGTTCGTGCTGCCGGTTTCTGTTCAAGTGTCCGTACCTGGAGAACGGGAGTCATTGCACGATCTATCCTCGACGATTCAAGCAGTGCGCCGACTTCCCCATCGACCACCGGGACCTGCGCTACCTTGAGGAGAGCTGCGGGTTCTACTTCGTTCGTCGGAAAGACGCCGGTACGGGGTGAGGTCCCCATGAGGATGCCTCTGACGTCGTATGCCCGTCGGGAGCTTCGGCTCTACGGAACGCTGCTGGTCGCCGTCACGGTTCTCAGCGTGATCCTGTGGGTGTGTGTGGCGCGTTGGTTCGTCGTCGTCACGGCGTTTCTGCTCATGGTGTTGTTGTGGCTGGTTTTCTTCTTTCGCGATCCGGCACGCAGCATCCCGGAAGGTGCCGGGCTGCTGGTGGCTCCGGCCGACGGACGGGTCACGGAGGTTGCCGCGTGCGAGGAGGAACGGGTAGGCGGCAAGGCACAACGCGTGAGCATCTTCCTCTCGATCTTCGACGCACACCTGAACCGTGCCCCGTGCTCCGGCCGGGTGGTGTCGGTGACGTACGAGCCGGGGGCGTTCCTCAACGCGATGAACCCGAAGAGCGCCCGGGTCAACGAAGCGAACACCGTCGTCCTGGAAAGTGACGAGGCGTCCGGGGTGCCCGTGCTCGTCAAGCAGATCGCGGGCATCATCGCACGTCGGATTGTGTGTGAGTGCACGGTTGGACAGACGCTCGCACGCGGGGAGCTCTTCGGGATGATCAAGTTCGGGTCCCGCACCGAGCTGTGCGTGCCCGCCGAGCACGTCGCCGAGATCAAGGTCAACGTCGGCGATCACGTCACCGCCGGCGAGACCGTTATCGGAGTCCTCCAGTGAGCACGCCGCACTACCGCCGGTTCCCCGTCCTTCCAACGCTCATCACGCTCGGGAGTCTCTTCTGTGGGTTCGGCGCCATCATCCTTGCGACGATGCCGAAGGAAGGCATGGTGCAGATGGTGCGGATAGAGTATGCGGCGTGGCTGATCCTGATTGCGATGGTTTTCGACGCGCTGGATGGGCGCGTGGCGCGGATGTCGGGACAGACCAGTGAGTTCGGGGCACATCTCGATTCGCTGTGTGACGCGGTGAGTTTCGGGGTGGCCCCGGCGGCGCTCGCGATGTCGGTGCTGTCCCAGTTCTATCATCGCTGGCCGGTCCGGCTCGTCTGGGTGGCCTGTGCGATTTACCTCGTCTGTGCGGTGCTCCGTCTCGCACGCTTCAACGTGACCACCCAACCCGAAGAGGAGTATCACCGGTCGTTCGTCGGACTGCCGTCGCCCCCGGCCGCCGGAATGATCGCCTCCTTCGTCATCCTGCACGTGAACCTCTCACAACCCCCCTATGATTTCCCCTGGGTGGGACCGGTGGTTCTGCCGCTTCTGCTGTTGGGGGTGGGACTGCTGATGGTGAGCAAGGTCCGCTACGTTCACCTGATCCACACGCTCACGTGGGGCGAGCGCTCGTTCCCGTTCCTGTTGGGACTCGTCTTCATGATTTTTCTCGTGGCGATCCTCCGCGAGTTCATCATCCCCGTCATCTTCACCGCCTACCTTTTGAGCGGGCTGATCGGCCTGGCCATCGACCGTATGCTCGACCGCATCGACATCGCGCAGAACCGCGATTCATTCTTCCGGTAAGCCGTCCGCGGCCACAGAACCGCAGGTCTTGGGGTATGGGCTCAGGGTCGGTCGTCGTACTCCGCGTCACGGGGGAGGGAGGCGGGTTCGGGGATTTCGGCCTCTTCGGCGTCCTCGCGTGCGAGCCGTTCTCTCAGACTCTCGCTCTGATACCGCCCGTGGCGGAGCCACAGCCACAGCAGGATAACCAGCACCACGAAGCCGCCCAGCACCACTGATGCCATCGGACTCAGGGCGTCGGTGAACTTCAGCTTGTGCACGCGGTATCCCATCAACAGCGGCGCCTTCATCTTCCCGTCATTGTATCCCCACACCTTGAAGAAGTAGGCGTCGGTCCAGACGACGTCGCGCCCCTCCCGGGCACCGGCCTTTTCGAGCGGGTCCTCGAAGACCAGCACGAAGTAGGGGTCGTCCTCCGCCGACTTGATGGCACACTCGTAGTGGACGAGCG
>Ga0111220_1022_pt1 | contig 11355 bp, 10 predicted proteins | sample DeeMarSWOR152_54_FD_80384 | JGI IMG/M metagenome (GOLD analysis project Ga0111220, IMG submission 80384) | Planctomycetes bacterium DG_58
GGGGTGCCGGTATGGCCGGCCCACAAGGGGGCCGGACTACATAGCGGCGCCGTGTGTGGCGTGTAGTGCGTCCCCCTCGTGGGGCGCGGCAGTTCGATACCATGGGGGAGGGTTGAGATGGCGGAACTGATGTCGCGCGAGGATGCACTGGTGCTGGTGAAGGACAATGTGACGAACAAGAACCTCCGCAAGCACATGCTTGCAGCCGAGGCGGTGATGCGTGCGTTGGCGAAACGTCTCGACGAGGACGAGGAGCTGTGGGCGCGCACGGGGCTTTTGCACGACGTGGACTGGGACGAGACCGCGAATGACTTCCCCAGGCACGGTGTGCTTTCGGCCGAGATGCTCGCCGAGCGGGGATGTCCGGAGGAGATGGTCCATGCGGTGAAGGCGCACGCGGAGAAGGCACCGGTCGAGAGCAAGCTCGATCAGGCCCTTTATGCGGCTGATCCGCTCACCGGGTTTCTCGTCTCGTGTGCCCTCATTCGACCGGAAAAGAAGCTTGCCATCGTGGATGTGCAGTTCGTCAAGAATCGCATGGCCGAAAAAGGTTTCTCGAGATCGGTGGACCGGGATCAGATCAGACAATGCGAAAAGTTGGGCATCGACCTGGACGAGTTCATCCGGATCTCGCTCGACGCGATGAAGGGGATTGCGGGGGAGCTGGGGCTGTGACGGCACGTGCCGCGGGAGGGGGGAACGAATGACGAGTGACGAATGACGATTCAAATCCGAATTCGTGAATGACGAACGACTGCGCGGACCATGTGCACTGCGGGGTTTAGGTCATTGGGCATTCGGGCGTGAATCGTCATTCGTCATTGGTCATTCGACATTTGCGCCTCATGGGGGCAGCCGACCATGGACCACCCCGTCACCTACACCCATGAGGTTCGGGTGCGGTATGCCGAGACGGACCGGATGGGGGTGCTGCACCATTCGCGCATCTTTGTGCTGTTGGAGCTGGCGCGCACGGAGATGCTGCGCCGACATGGCATGACCTACCGTCAGATGGAGGACGAGGGATGGTTCCTGGTCATTGTGAAGGCGTCCTGTGATTTCAAGGCCCCCGCACATTATGACGACGTCCTGCTCATCGAAACCACAATAACCCGCGTCACCCAGACCCGTATCGATCACGCCTACCGGGTCACGCGAAAATCCGACGGTGAACTCATCGCCGAAGCGGAGACCACACTCGCCTGCCTCGACCGCGACGGAAGCGTCCAGCGGATACCAGGGAACCTGCGGGAGCTGCTTGGGGTGTAGGCGGAGGGAATGACGAATTTCCGAATGACGAATGACGATTCAATGAGTAATCCCGAATGACGAAAAAGCGTGACGAAAAGGTGTGCCACGGCTGGCTTGTCCAGCCGTGCGGTAACCGGCGGGTTCACTTGTGCGACTGGTGGGTTGGCCACTATTGTATTCCGCGTGTTCCTCATGGCGCGAAGCCGAGGAGAGAGAAATGGCCAAGTTATGGATGGTTAGAGCTGGTGAAGGCGGATATCTAATAGAGGATTTTGAAAAAGCTGCTTGTGTTGCGGTCGGGTGGGTTGAAATGAAAGACCTTTCCAAGGTTCAATCAGAAGAGGAGCTTGAGGCGGAATTTGACCGTGCGTATCCGCACGAGAAGCGAACTGCGAGACCACAGTCACTGGCGGGAATCGGGAAGTTTCGCTTTGTCATGCAAAAGGGTGATGCGGTCATTTCATACGATCCGGAGAAACGCGAATACCTGTATGGTCAGATAGTGGGAGACTACTCGTATGAGCCCGGACGCGTCCCGGATTATGCTCATGTTCGCTCCGTAGACTGGAAAGGCCATGTTAGCCGGGACGATCTGTCGCCCGGTGCGCGGAGCACGCTGAGTCCATGGCAGACAATAACTCAGCCCAAGCAAGAGGTGCACGAAGAGGTCGTTTCACTCTTGCATGGTGAGAAGGGAATCGTCAAAGCGGAAGAAGCCCAAGAAGAGGCCGAGGATATCTATCTCAATCTGAGGGAAAAGGCATTTGAGTTCACGAAAGACATGATTTCAAAGCTCAGTTGGGACGAAATGCAGCAGCTTGTCGCCGCTCTGTTGAGAGCCATGGGATACAAGACTGAGGTTTCCCCCGGAGGCGCTGACCGTGGCAAGGACATCATAGCCTCGCCAGATGGCTTGGGATTGGAGCAGCCGCGGATCAAGGTTGAAGTCAAACACCGTCTGCGTGAGCAAATGAGTGCTTCCGCCGTCCGCTCTTTCATGGCCGCACTGCAACCAAGCGACAGAGGACTATATGTAAGTACTGGCGGCTTCTCCAAAGAGGCCCGCTATGAAGCCGAGCGGTCAGCGATTCCCGTAACACTGATCGACTTGGACAGACTCGCCAGGCTATTCGTGGACAATTACGCAAAGGTGGACTCCGAGGGTCGTGGATTAGTCGCCCTCACGCCGATACTATGGCCGGCCTCCTAAAGCACCGCTATGACCGTCACGTGATCTGAACGGGCCCTGGTTCTTGCGGCACCGGAGAAAGACACACGGCTGGGCAAGCCAGCCGTGGCACCTCTTGTTTCGGAGCGGATTTACTTGTTTACTTTCTCAAGGGCGGCTTTGGCGGCTTCCCGCGTGCCGGGGTATTTGTCGTTGGCAGCTAAGTCCTTGAGGAAGGGAGCCGCCCAGGCGTCGCCGCTCAGGTTGTCCACGATGAACCAGTAGCGCTCCTTGGCGTCAAGCGGTGCCCAGGCTTCCTTGAGCTTTGCCGCACCGTCTTCTTCTCCCGCGGCGACCAGCGCCGCCGCAGCCTTCGCTTTCACCAGTTTGTCTTTGCTGCCCAACTGTCCCCTGGCGAACTCGACGCCGCTCCTGTCACCGAGTCTCGCCAGCGCGAACGCGGCGTTCAGCTTCACCGCGTCGCTCTTGTGCAGGAGCAGCGGCTTGAGTTCCGGGATCGCCTCCTTGTCCCCGATCATGCCTAAGGCTTGAGAGGCTTCGAGTTCGAGCTTGTTGGCAACCGCGTCGAGGAGCGACTCGACAGCGAGCTTCGCCTTTCGACGCCCGAGCGAGATGGCACAGATCTTTCGGAGCTTCTGGTCCTCGCTGTAATCGACGAGCATGCACATCTCCTCGTCGGCTTTTTTGTTGCCGATTTCCCCTAACCGCTCGGCGACGAGGTGCTGTCGGGCGGGATTGCCGGTCTTCATCATGTTCACGAGTGCCGCGACCGCCTCGTCGTCGCCGTACCACGCCATGCAGAAGAGCATCTCGGGCTCGCGTTTCCCTTCGGAGTACTCGCACCCTGTCTCATAGCGGTTCCGCATGAACTGGTAGTGTTTTTTCTCCTTGTGGTCGATCCGTCCGACGGCTTCGCCCAACTGACGCAGCGGCTCCCCGTTCCATGCCTGGAGGTGATAGCGGTTCCGGAGGAGCGTCAGCATGACGCGCAGTGCCCTGGGCCCGCCCAGCCGACCGAGGGCCTCGGCGATACTCGCGCCGAATTCCGGCGGGTGATAGCCGAAGGATTCGGCCATGTCGGAGAGCACGGACCGGTCACCGATGTATCCGAGCATCAACGCGGCCTCGCAGCGGGTCTCCGTGCGGTTGCCGCGTTTCAGCCGCCTGACCCAGTCCTGGAGCTCTTTGCTGATGTCTTCGGCCGAAAATGCGTCAGGCGACAGCGCCGTGACCACCATGACAGAGACCATTACCATCAGCAGCCTTCTCAACATTGTGCGTTCTCCAGGCGATGTGTGGTTTGGGGACATGAAGCGACCGCGAGATCCGTTCCCGTGCTATATAGGTGGGACGGGCGCGGTCCTTTGTTGCGGATGCTTTGGGGCGGTCTGACGCCGGTCGGCGCGCTTACTCGTTCACGGGTGTGGTCGTCCCGATCGCGGGAGAGCGCCAGACCCAGCCGTCAAACACCGTGTCCACACGGTCGTCCGGACGGTCCTGCGTGTCGCCCGGTCGGAACCAGTGAACCAGGTACTCCTGTCGCTGGTATCCTTTGCGGTTGTCCTCGTCCTGGTAGCGATAAGCGTTGGTGAGTCCCTTGACGAAGACCTTGACGTGGTCGGCGTTCGGGTCGAGTCGGTGGAAGATCGCGACGCCTAACTTCGTCTCCTTGTCCTTGAGGATCCCGGTGATCTGGTTGAGGTCCTCGAATTTCTTGCCGTGTTTCTGTCGGATGGCCTGTGCCAATCCCGGCGAAGGTCTGGCGTAGGTGAGCTGTTTGGTTTCGGTCTCCACGCGGAAGATGGGGGCAAAGAGTCGGTCGGTCCCGGTGTTGTTGGTGACGCGGTAGGTGGTGTATGAGACCGCGACGCCTCCGGAGCGGATGTAGTGGAGTCCCGTGTGCTGAAAGTCGAGCCGCCAGAACTTGCGCGGCGGCTGATACTGCTCGTCGCGAACCCCCGTCACCTGCGTGCAGACAAGTGCCGCCATCAGAAGTGCTGCCACCAAGATCGATAACTTCTTCATCGCGTGTTCACCTCACGTTTGGGGCGGTGCGTCTCAGCCTGCGCCCCCGACCGGGCCGCCCGCCTCCTCCTTCGGTTGATCTATCCCTTCAGCGCACGATTCCCGTAAAGCCCATGAACGCCACCGCCATCAGTCCCGTGCACACGAACGCGATGGGGATGTCCGCCATCGCCTTGGGGACCCTGGCCGATTCCAGTCGTTCCCGGATGCCGCTCATCAGCAGCATCACCACCGTGAAACCGATGCCCGCCCAGAACCCCTGCCAGACGGCCCCGAAAAAGCTGAGCTGCCCTGGACCGGGGTAATTCGTCGTGTTCAGCAGGGCAACCCCCATTATAGCACAATTCGTCGTGATGAGGGGCAAAAAAATTCCCAGTGCCCGATAAAGTGCGGGAACGGTCTTTCTCAGGAACATCTCGACCAATTGCACCAGCGACGCGATGACCAGGATGTAGCTGGACACCTTCAGCACCGCAACCAGCGGCTGACTGGCGGTGAGTTCGAGCCAGCCGAGTCTCACAAAGACATTGCGCTCCGAGAGCTCCAACACGTAGAAGTAGAGCGGCCAGGTCACCGCACTGGTCATCGTCATCACGAACGTCACCGCCATCCCCATCCCTAACGCCGCGTCGGTCTTCCGCGAGACGTTGATGAACGGACACAAGCCCAGGAACCGTGCCAGAACGTAGTTCTGCACGAAGACCATCGAGATGATGACCAAGAAGTACTTAGTCATTAGCGTCACCCCCGGCGGCCGAGGGGGTCTCGGGAACCGCAACCGGCTCCGCGGCTCGGCCGCTGCTCCGCATCCGCGACAGATGGATAATCAACATGATCGGGAACAGGAATATCCAGAGCAGGATCAGGTGCTGGGTTTTCTTGGGCAGGTTGAAGTATCCCATCAGCACGCCGATGACGAGGAATGCTCCCGGGGGAAGGATCAGGATGAGCACCGGTTGGAAGCCCGGGATGACCTGGTATCCCAGGAGCGTCCCCGCACCCAGCACCTCGCGAATGACCCCCAGAAGCAGCAGCCCCAACAGGAACCCGCACCCGATCCCCAGACCGTCGAGGATGCTTGCCGGAACGCTTCGCTTCGAGGCGAAGTCCTCGGCCCGATACAGGATGATGCAGTTGACGACGATCAGCGGGATGAAGATGCCCAAGGTGCGGTTGAGTTCCGCGGCGAGATACGCCTTCATCAGCAGTTCGACCATGGTCACGAAGCTGGCGATGACGACGATGTAGCAGGGGATGCGCACGCCCTTGGGGATGAAATCGCGGATGAGCGAGATGATGGTATTGCTTGAGACGAGCACGACGGTTGCGGCGATGCCCATCCAGAATGCACTTTCGACGGAGCCCGAGGTCGCCAGGGTCGGACAGAGCCCCACCATGAGGACAAAGATGGGGTTTTTCTCGAACAGACCTTTGGTGAACTCTCGGAACACGCACTCTCCCTCGTCAGGTCTGGCGGGCGACCGCGGAGTCAGCAAATTATAGGCAGGGGCATGCCTCTGTCAAGGACTTTGCACCCTGAGCCGTGCCGACTTTTCCCGAGGCCGCCATCTCTCTATCCTCCGCCAGTCTACCTCCACGTATCAGGGCTTGGGAGAAGGCGAGGGTGAGGGGGACCATGGGGATAGCAGCTTGGAGTCCCCCGGGAGCATCGGCAAGGGTGGCCCCGACAACCGGGGGTTGTCGGGGCTGCGTTAGCAGCAGGAGGCTGGCGGCATCGTGTCGCTTCGCGACCCGGACAACGGAAAAACGTTGTCCGGGCCACCCCGGAGGTGCCTTCTTCTGGTCCCTTCGCTCCTGGCTTGCGTGGGGAAGAACGGACACGAAAGAGCCGATCAACCAAAACTGGGGACGGGTCAGCGTTGCACCGTCCGCGTCCGGGGATTGCTCGCGCACTGTGCAGCGGTGTTGAAATTGGCCCCTCCGGTGTTCAATTCGCGCAACACGACACTAAGTCCTTATCACAAAGCGGGTTAAGTGCCGGAACGGCCCTCCAGAGCGACGAGGCATGTTGCGGAAATACAACACGCCGACTCCGTCTCCACTGTACACTTTGTTAAATATACCAAACGGGATCGCCCCAAGTCCATACGTCCCAAGCAGCTACGTCTCCGTGAGTTTGTCGAATAGATTTAACACCGATTTTGGCACGCGATTTGCCGTATACGGGAGTGAGTCGCGATCCGATTCTCCCGATTCGTGACAAGGAGCCACGGAGAGGCAGCCCTCGGTGTCATAGCCGATCCGAGAATGAGGCCGGCACTGAAGACCTCCACGAAGTGGTTGGCCCTCTCCAGCAGACTACCGGAGGCTGCCGCCGTGGCTCCTACCTCCCTTTTGACCACGTTCCCGCATCCTTTGTCCTTGCACTTCGCCGGGTTCCCGTTATCCTCGTTGAGCGCTGAGCCTTTTTCTGCTTTTATCCGTCGTGGCGGGGCCTTCGCTCCGCCGCTTGCACAGGAAAAAACGTCATTCAGGAGACAGTCGTGAAAGCCATGCCGACGAAGGTGAAGCGTCATTCCGGTTGGGACCCGCTCATCGAGGACGAGTGGACGCGGATCTGCTACGAGAGGAGCCGCAGCCTGACCGCCGCCTACTACGCCAAGCCCACCGACGCGGACGTGCAGGTCTTCCGCGGTCAGGTCGTCGTGAACGAGGTGACCGCACCTTTCCTCTACTCGAAGTTCACGCCGACGAGGATGAGGATCAGGCGTGGGACCTATCCGAAGCTCGACGCCGTTGTCGACGACCTCCTGAGAGACGGCAAGTACATCAGCGACCGGATGAAGGTGCTGAAGCTGCTGTTATGGTGTCGGGATATTCCCTTCCGGAAGCGCACCACCAAATATTATCACGCGGGCGGGCCGGAGGAACTGATCGCGTGGCAGGGCGGCTCCATGTGCAACGAGATGAACCGGGTGTTCATGGTGATGTGCCAGATCGCCGGGTTCGCTTCGCGCTACGTCGGACATTACTCCGCCGTCCGACCCGACCGGAAGCTCACCACCTACGCCGGGCACGGTGTCGCGGAGGTGTTCGTGGAGGGTTCCTGGGCGTATTTCGACATCCGCGGACGACATTTTGAGTGGCCCGACGGCACGCTGGCGTCGCTCTGGGACCTCATTCGCAACCCCGACCTCTACGTCCACCAGCCCGAGACGGTGCGGATTCTCCGCGACCCCCGACACAACAACTGGAACCCCGGACAGCGTCTCGTCATGTGGCCCCACCTCCAGGTCATCGCCAACTACGATGCGGCGGTGCGCAGAAAATGCACCTATACCCCGGTGATTCAGACCCCGGCACGGGCGCGGAAGCTCCGCGAAGCCTCGCGCAAGATCACCGCCGAAGCACGCAAGAAACTGCGGAAGGTCCTGAAGGAGGGCTACACACCGCCGGCCCGCACGCCTTGGGATTGAAAGGGCCAAGGGTTTGGGGTTAAAGAGACTGTAGCCGCATTGCAGAGCGACGATTCGAGGGGGGGCGCCGCCCCGGGCGTGTTCAGCCCGTTAGGGCGTGTGGGAGTAGCCTCGGGCGCAAGCCCGTCGACCACGGATCGGTACCGATGCCTACATTGGAGCCGGCAAGGCGGGTGACTGACGCGTTCGCGAGGGATTCAATCGCCCCCTGCGGGGGCTCTATCCAAAGGGCGGCTGAAGCTCGATCCCACGGGCTTGCGCCCGAGGCTACTCACAATCGTCCCGACATGTCGGGACTCTCCAGTGCTGCTACAGTCTCGGTTCGGATCGGGTTTCGAGTTTCTCCTTTCGACAGGCCTCCCTCGCCCTGGCCCTCTCCCAGCGGGAGAGGGAACCGTCATCCCCCTGATCTGTAGACGCGGTAGTCCATCTCGTAGAAGATGGAGTCCTTCCACTCGAGGTCGGCGATCCAGGTCTCTTCGAGACGGTTTTCGATGATCTGGAGGTAGATGCCGTTGAAGCGGTGGAGGTGGTCGCGGGTGCGTTTCTCCGCGTAAGGCACGGTGGTGCCGGTGGTCATGATAAAGGCCCAGTCGGAGGACTGTGCGAGCATGAGTTCGCGTGCGGCCTGGTTGAGCGCCCGGCGAAGAAGTCCCGTGGCGTTCGGGTGGTCGTTGGCCAGTTTGACCATGCGTCTTTCCGACGCGTGGAGGTGCCGGTAGATCCAGTCGTTGGTTCCGTTGAGCCACACTTCGGCGTATCCCTTGTCGCCCCAGGAGGAGTAGCAGGGCGTGACGACCTGGTGCACCTGGTTTTCACGCAGGTATTCCGAGGGCGTGATGAGACGGATGTCGTCCTGGCCCTCGGCGGTCTTCCGCAGCATGGCGTTCAGAAAGTCCGGTCCCTCGAACCACCAGTGACCGAAGAGCTCCGCGTCGTACGGTGAGATGACGATGGGCTTCTTGCCCATCTGTCCGTGGAGCCAGCGGACCTGGAGCTGTCGGTTGAACATGAAGTTCCCGGCGTGCTCGGCGGCCTTTTCCCACGCCGCCCGCGGGTCGTATGGCTTCTTCTGCCCCAAGTCCACCTCGCCCGTGATCTTGTGGTACTTGATGCCCAAATTCCTTCGGATGCCGTCCTCGTGCAGGTAGGGACGGATGTAATCGTAATGTCCGTCGTGGCCGAGGTCGCGGTAGAACTCACGGTAGTTGTAATCCCCCGGATAGCCTTCCTCACTCGACCAGACCTGCTTGGAGGACTCGATGTCCCGAGCGAACGCCGCGACTCCCGAGGGACAATAGACGGGAGCGAAGACGTCGTAAACCGGTCTGGGATTGCCACAGACGAGCCCGTGCGAGTCCACGAAGAAGTAGCGGATGCCGAGATCCTTCAGCTGCCGGTCGAGTCCGGGGAAGTAGGCACATTCGGCCAGCCAGATGCCCCGCGGCGGTCGGCCGAAGTGTTTGGTGTAGTTGGTCTTTGCGACGGCGATTTGTGCTCGGATGGCCTCGGGTGTGACCAGGAACGGCAGAAAGGGGTGCGTCGCCGCACAGGTGATCACCTCCAGCTTTCCCAGATCCTGGAACTTCTTGAACGCGAAGACGAGGTTGCGGTGGTATTTCTCCTCGAAGACATACCGTGCACGTGTGAACCGCTCGGCATACATCAACGCCGCGTGGTGGTAGGTGCTGTCGGTGCCCCGCCGGGACGACGAGACCCCCTGCCGATCCATCGAGTGGGGGCGGGTCCGGTGAACCTCCTCGTTCGCCAGGGCAATAAGCTTGTCCAGATGTCTCAGGTAGCGGCTCTGGAGCAGCGGGTCCACGAACATCTCACACAAAGGGGGCGTGATGCTCATGGTGATGCGGAAATCCACGTTGTCCTCGAGGAGTCCGTCGTACACATCGACGAGCGGGATGTAGGTCTCGGTGATCGCCTCGAACAGCCAGTCCTCTTCCAGGAACTCCTCGTACTCCGGGTGACGGATGAACGGGAGATGGGCGTGCAGCAGCAGGGCGAGATACCCCTTTTCCACGGTGAGTTGTCCGGTGTCTTTTTTTGGAAATTGGCGACCTCAGGGGGGCCGCCGGGAGCTAGTACAACGGCACGGCGGGTCTCCTGACCTGCCGTGTCTACGATGAAGAACGTCTGCGAACTATTGGTTGCTCGACTTCTCTTTGGATGTCCTGATGTTGCGTGACCCGGGCACACGTCCGCTGGCGCCTAAGAAACGCGAACTCATGTCGGGTGTGCGGAACCGCTCGGCCAGTGTGTCGGCGAAGGCCCCTACCTCCGGACCCTTCACTCCCGGACGCGTCACGCGGAACTCCTCGTCAACTCTCATCCATTCACTGGTGGTATCGGGACTGATGCCCATCCGCGGCGTGTTGACAGGGTTGGAGGTCGCGAAGCGGATGAACCGTCCACCTCGGATAATGATCCCGATCTCGACCGTGTAGTTCCGGTCGTCGGCCACCGGAAGGTACCAGTTGCACCCCTCGACGACGATGGGGGTGTCCTGTGTACCGTCCCTGTCGGTCAAGAGTCTCAGAACCCACGACGCCTCGTTGAAGACGTCCCGGCCGTGCTCGCGCATGACTTCCTCCCGCCGGGGTCCTTCCAGTTCCCAGTAGACGTGGAGACAGTTCGGGTCGCGGACTAACACCGTGATGCGGTCCTGACCGTAGTGAAGCGGGATGGGTGCGCCGCGGTCCACGTACTGTGGCTGCTGCTGCGGCGTCGGTCGCGCGAGCCGGGAAGAGCTTTCCGCCAGTTGCGGCCTCAGAAGTCCCAGCGCCACCTTCTCCGGCAATTCCGCCAGAAGCGGCTCGAGCTTCTTGATGAGGTCCCGTTTGCGCAACCGGTGACGTCTCTTGATCTTGAAATGTCCCGCCAGCTCGATGAGTCGCGGTCGCTTCAGCTTTCGCAGGTCGAATGGTTCCATCGTCGTCTCTCCCCCCTTCGACGTTTCTCAGGGCCGCGAGCCTGTCGAACGGCTAACGCGGCGAATAATACTTGAGACAGTTCGGCGCCAACTGACATTCTTCGGCAATGTTGAACGAAGCGATCTTTTTCTCGTCCCGGAGTTCGTAGAGACGCGGGACGAGCTTGTCGCGAAGGGCGATGGGGGAGATCGGACTGATGTAAATCTTGGTCCCCCCCTCGAAGCCCGCCGGGTTGTTGGTCCGCCACTTGATGAGGATGTGCCAGGGCATCTTGGCCACCGCGTCTCTCGGGGTGTAGTACCATTCCTCGTTGCAGGCGATCTGAGGCCCCATCGCGGCATGCACGGCGTGGACCAGGTCGCTGAACCCCCGCATCTCCTCGGTGGTGTGTTCACTGGGGCACGCGTTCGAGCTCTTGGAGTATATCGCCACGGTAGGATAGCGGTGACCGATGTCCGCCAGAGCGATGGCGCAGTCGTTTTCGGCGAACGTGAAGTTGGAATAAGCG
>Ga0111220_1023_pt1 | contig 11342 bp, 7 predicted proteins | sample DeeMarSWOR152_54_FD_80384 | JGI IMG/M metagenome (GOLD analysis project Ga0111220, IMG submission 80384) | Planctomycetes bacterium DG_58
TACAGAATGGTGCATTTGCAAGAGAGCTCGGGCAGGAAGATCAGCATGAGGATCAAAGTGAGCGCAAGACGCAACGCGACTCCCGAGTTCTTCGCTAAGATACAGAATGGTCCGACATGGAGTTAACACTGCGTTAAGGGAAGCTCTCTGCAGCCGCGTGTTTGAGTGCAACCCTTGTTACGTTGCCTGTGTCCGCGCCGCCGTGGAATCACCTGACCAAGCGGGGGGGCGTTGGTCAGCAAACGCGTTGCTGTCGATGTTCGGATAGGCTCTTAGTCGTCCTTTGCGCTCTTTGCGGTTGCTTTTGGAGACGTGATGCGGAACTCAGCAGTTCTTCTCTTGTGTGTGGCGGCGATCTGTTCGAGTGTGGCTCGGGCGGATGAGGTGCCGCTGGAGCAGATCCAGTCGGCGATCGTCGTCGGTGTGGAGCAGATCCTCGCCACGCAGCGCGACGACGGGGTGTTCGCACTCAGCGAAAACCACATGGACGACTATCCGCTGGGGAACACGGGACTCGCCGTGATGGCGTTGGAATACGCGCGGCCTCATCTTACGGGACAGCTTCGCGTGCGCACCTTCGAGGCCATCCGCAAAGGCATCGGCCATATCGCACAGCATCCCCCCGAGCAGCGGACCTACTCCGCCGGACTCATCATCTGTGCCCTCTACAAGGAGAATCCCGAGCGGTACAAGAAGCTCATCGGCTACTACGCGGCGATGCTCATCCTGAGTCAGCACGGTCCCGACAAGGGCGAGATGTGCGGGGAATGGGGGTATCGCCTCCTCCTGCCGCCGGGACTTCAGCGCGGTCCCCGAGGCACCGTGGACAACTGGGGGGACAAATCCAACACCCAGTTTGCGCTGCTGGGGCTCTACCATGCGAACCGCGTGGGGTTCCAGATCCCGAAGCACATCTGGCGACGCTCACGCGAGCACTACCTGAAGGCACAGTTCATGGACGGCGGGTGGGGATATCGTCCGCAGCTTCGGCCCGACCCCTACGCCAACATGACCATCGCCAGCACCATCAGTCTGAACCTGTGTAACGAGATGCTCCTCAAGAAGGAGGTTCAGTGCAAGCCCCCGCCCCGCTCGAAGGCGGTCGAGAACGGACTCAAATGGATCGCCGACAACTGGGAAACCGGACGCGTCGGCTCCGACACCTACGGACTTTACGCCCTCGAGCGTCTCGGGATCATCATGGGACGTGCGAACATCGGCGGACACGATTGGTATAACGACGGTGCACGGATGCTCGTCGGGCGCCGACGGTGGGGTTCGATGTTCGGCACGCCCGCGGTCAGTGCGGCTTTCGGGGTGATGTTTCTCGCCCGCGGACTGGAGCCCATCGTCATCAACAAGCTTCAGCGACGCGACACCAACGACTGGAACAACACCCCCTACGACGTCAAGCACCTCGTCGAGTACATCTACGACCACTATCAACTTCCCATCCAGTGGCGCATCGTGACGCTGGAAGCACCGATGGAGCTGCTGCTGAGGACGCCCATCATTCACATGAGTGGACATTTGAAACTCGACTTTAACGACACGGAGAAGAAGAAGCTCAAGGAATACGTGATGAGAGGTGGGACCATCGTCGGTCAGGCCTGCTGCTCGAAGAAGGAGTTCGACACGTCCTTCCGTGAGTTTGTCAAGGAGGTCTTCGGTGGGGAGCTGAGGCGGATCGCCAAGACGCATCGGATCTACGAGCGGATGCGGGTCCGCGGGATGGCACCGAAGCCGGTGGTCGAGATCTTTCCCCTCGACGATCAGCAGGGACGTCCCGGGGTCATCTATCTTCCACACGGTCAGTGCCGGAACTGGCACCTTGGAGGGACACGCGCCCGCGAGGCCTTCGCCGTGGGAACCGGAATTTACTTCTACGTCACCATCGAGTGCAGGAAGATGTACGAGCGGGCACACCCCGAAGCCGCCGCGCCCATGCGCCCCCAGCCACAGCCCGAGCGGGAACCGACCCGACGGGACCCTGTGCCTCCTCCCCGTCCGGGCGGGGTCATCGACGAAGAGGAGTGAACTCGCCCACGCGCCGAAGCCGCTTTGGCCCCGGCGCCCGTCCCGACGGATCGGGATGCTCCGTGCCAGCTTGACTTTCCCACCCTCCGGTCTTAGAATGTGCGGTTGTGTCGGGAATCGAAGAGGACGTCATGAAGAAGCACCTGGAAAAGCGACGGTGTCTGGCACCGTTCGATTCGCGGTCGGTGCCTCACATCTTCACCGACGTGCTGATCGTCGGAGGGGGGGTGGCGGGGCTGCGCTCGGCGATTGCGGCGGCCGACTACGGGAACGTCACGGTGCTGGTCAAGAGCACGCTTGAGGAATCGAACACCGCCCAGGCCCAGGGAGGGGTCGCGGTGGTGCTTTCCGCCCAGGACAGTGTCGAGCAGCACGCGGCCGACACGCTGGCGACCGGTGTGGGGCTCTGCGACGAGGAGACCGTGCGGGTGGTGGTGGGCGAGGGTCCCGAGCGGGTCAAGGAGCTGGTGGAGTGGGGTGCACGGTTCGACCGTACCGACGGGGAGTTCGAGTTCACCAAGGAGGGCGGCCACTCGGTGCCGCGCATCGTTCATGCACACGGTGACGCCACCGGTGCGGAGATCGCGCGCGTGCTCATCCAGGTCGCACGGGCCAAGCCCTCCGTCGGGCTCCTGGAGGACCACTTCGTGATCGACCTGGTCCCCTGTGAAGGTGAGGGGATAGCGGCCCTGGTGTACAACGGGCAGAAGGGGATGATGCTCGTGTGGGCCTCCCAGGTGATTCTGGCCACGGGCGGCATCGGCCGGCTCTACCGTGAGACGACCAACCGCGCCGGTGCGACCGGCGACGGTCTGGCGATCGCGTATCGTGCCGGAGCGGTGCTCCAGGACTTCGAGTTCATGCAGTTTCACCCGACCACCCTTTACATCGCCGGCGCCAGTCGTGCACTCATCTCGGAGACCGTCCGCGGGGAGGGGGCGAAGCTCCTGAACCGTAACGGTGAGCGCTTCATGACGAAATACCACGCCGACGGTGAACTCGCCCCGCGGGACATCGTCAGTCGAAGCATCGTCAACGAAATCCAGGTCACACGTCACCCGTGCGTCTACCTCGACGTGACGCACCTCAGGAAGCGACATCTCAAGCAACGCTTCCCCGCCATCTACAGGGAGTGCCTCTCGTTCGACATCGACATCAGCAAGGACTTGATTCCGGTGAGACCGAGTGCACATTACTTCATCGGCGGGGTGCAGGTGGACACGCGGGGACGGAGTTCCGTCCCGGGTCTTTTTGCGGTGGGTGAGGTCTCCTGCACGGGACTTCACGGCGCGAACCGACTCGGCTCGAACTCGCTCCTGGAGGGATTGGTCTTCGGCGCACGGGCGGGCACCCAGGCAGGGGAGCGATTGGCAAAAGTGGGGAGAAACAGTCGGCCGAGACCGTTGACGTGCGAGCTCATCGAGCCGAAGCGCGGGGAAATCGATCTCGGCGACGTCGAAAACTCCCTCAGGAGTCTGATGTGGCGTGCTGCCGGCATCGAACGTGAAGAGTCTCACCTCGAAACCGCCGAGGACTACGTGGATTTCTGGTGCGGGTACGTCATGGACAAGACGTTTGCCAACGTTCACGGATGGATCATCCAGAACATGCTGACGGTGGCGAAGATGGTGTTCCACTCGGCCCGTCGGCGACAGGAGTCCCGCGGCGTCCACTTCCGGACCGACTTTCCCGACACCGACGACGAGCGGTGGAAACGGCACATCACCATCCAGCGAGGTGCATGAGCCTGAGGGAGGTCTTCCGTCGTGTCCCTCCGATTGATTGTAAGAAGCACCCGGGGTTGTGGCACCAAAACAGTTGGTGAGGAACCGGCCGTCACCGAGGAGGAGCCGAAGCAATGAAGAAACTGCTGGCTGGGCTGCTGGTCCTGGCCGCTTTTGGCTGGCTGCTTTGGGAGATCTATCACCGGGCGTCGGCGCCGACCGGCGGGCCTCGTCGAGGGGGGGCCGGGCCCGTCGCGTTCGAGGTGGTCCCCATTCGAAAGGCCGTCATTCGTGACGTGCGTCGGTTGACCGGATCGGTCCTGGCCAGGTCCCAGTTCCAGGTCGCTCCGAAGATCGCCGGCCGGCTCGAAAAGCTGATGGTGGACATCGGGGACGAGGTGCACAACCGACAGCTCATCGCCCAGCTCGACAGCGACGAGTACGTCCAGCAGGTGGCACAGGCCGAGGCCGAACTCGAGATGGCGAAGGCCAACGTCGTGCAGGCGTCCAGCAACCTCGAGCTGGCAAGGAAGAAGCTGGCGAGGTATCGGGCACTCTATGAGAAGAAGGTCGCGTCGCAGTCAGAGATCGAGGTGGTCGAGGCCGAATACAAGGTTCAGGAGGCCGCCCACAAGGTCGCCGAGGCTCGAGTCCTGCAGAACAAGGCTGCCCTGGAGGCGGCCAAGGTGCAGGAGGCCTACACGAAGATCAGCGCCTCGTGGGAAAACGGCGAGGGACGCAGGGTTGTCGGGGAGCGGTTCGTGGACGAGGGCGCCATGCTCAAGGCGAACGAGCCGATCGTCTCCATCATCGACATCGCCTCGGTCACCGCAGTGATCTACGTCATCGAGCGTGACTACGGGAAGATCAGGATCGGTCAGGAAGCGAGGGTGACCACGGACGCACTGCCGGGGGAGAGCTTCCGGTCTCGGGTGGTCCGCGTCGCACCGCTCTTGAAGGAGGCGTCGCGACAGGCACGCGTTGAGCTGGAGATCCCCAATCCGAAGGGCTCCCTCAAGCCGGGCATGTTCGTCCGTGTGGAGATCGAATTTATCCGCCTCGAGGACGTCACGGTGGTGCCCGCGGGATCCGTGGTGAAGCGCAACGACACGGATGGCGTCTTCATCGTGGACACGGAAAACATGAAGGTGCGGTTCGTTCCCGTGAAGCTTGGACTGGAGGAAGAGGATATGGTCCAGGTGCTCGAGCCAAACCTTTCCGGCTCCGTGGTCACCATGGGACAGCACCTCCTCGAAGACGGTCGTTCCATCAAGCTCCCCGGCACGGAATCCGAGGACGCTTCTCCCCGACAAGACGCACAGCAGACGCCGCCTGCGGGACGGGGGGTATCGTCTGGAGGCAGACAATGAAACTCTCCTGGTTTGCCGTCCATCGCCCCGTCTTCACCAGCATGCTCGTCAGCATCATCATCATCCTCGGACTCGTCTCGTTCGTCCGGCTGCCCATCGACCTGATGCCCGATATCACCTATCCGACCCTGAGCATCTCGGCCGACTACGAGAACGCAAGTCCCGAGGAGATCGAGGAGCTGGTCACGCGACCCATCGAGCAGGTGATGAGCGCGGTGCCCGGGGTGGAAAAGGTCCTGTCCTATTCCACCGAGGGGTCGAGCAACGTGCGTGTCTCGTTTTCGTGGGGGACGGACCTGGACGCCGCGGCCAACGACGTTCGCGACCGCCTGGACCGTGCCGTGGCGCGTCTGCCGGAGGACGTCGAGCGGCCGAGACTGCGGAAGTTCGACCTCGCCAGCTTTCCCATCCTCATTCTCGGGGCCTCCAGCAAGCTGGGACCGCGGGAGCTGCGTCGCATCATCGACGACCAGGTGAAATACCGCATCGAGCGTATCCGGGGGGTCGCCGCACTCGACGTCTGGGGCGGACTGGAACGGGAGATCCGTGTGAACCTCCACCGTGACCTCATCCTCGCACTGGGGCTGCCCCTGGACCAGATCCTCGAGCGCATCGAGGCCGGAAACGTCGCGTTGCCCGCCGGCACCATTGAACGCGGAAACTACGAGGTGAGCGTACGCACCCGCGGGGAATACACCAGTCTCGACGAGCTGAGAAACACCGTCGTGGCCATGCGTGAGGGCGTCCCCATCCGCCTCCAGCAGGTCGCCACGGTCGAGGACACCTACCAGAAAGTGACACGGATCGTCCGCATCGACGGGAAGCCCGGTGTCCGTCTCTCCATCAGCAAGCAGTCGGGAAAAAACACCGTCGAGGTCGCCCGGGAGGTCCTGCACGAGGTTGACCGCATCAACCGGGACACCCCGCAGATCCGTCTGACGCCCATGATCGACAGCTCCGACTACATCCAGCGGTCCATCCGGAACGTCCGTCAGTCGGCACTCTACGGCGGGCTCCTGGCCGTGCTGGTGCTGCTGTTTTTCCTGCGCAACCTTCGCAGCACCTTCATCATTGCCCTGGTCATCCCGATTTCGATCATCGCCACCTTCACGTTGATCTATTTCGGCGGGTTCACCCTGAACATCATGACGCTCGGTGGACTGGCCCTGGGCGTCGGGATGCTGGTGGACAACGCCATCGTCGTCCTCGAGAACATCTACCGACTGCGCGAGGAAGGGCAGAACTCGGAGCAGGCGGCCCTCAACGGCAGCGACGAGGTGAGCTCCGCGGTCATCGCCAGCACCCTCACCACGTGTGCGGTGTTCCTGCCCTTGGTTTTCGTGCGGGGGATGGCCGGGGTGATGTTCAAGCAGCTCGCCTACGTCATTGCCTTCGCACTTCTCTGCTCGCTGGTGCTGGCACTCAGTCTGGTGCCGATGCTCGCCTCGAGGATCCTCCCCCGTACCGGCCGCCCGATCTCTTCGGGGGAAACCTGGGGACACCGGGTCTTCCGGATCACCGGCGGCTTTTTCGCCGCCATGGGGGACGGCTACAAGAACCTGCTCCACTTCGCCCTGAACCATCGTCTTCTGGTGGTGGTGGGTTCACTGTTGCTCTTGGGAGGCAGTGTGGCTCTTATCCCGCGTGTCGGCGTCGAGTTCATGCCCAGTGCGGACGAGGGAGAGGCACGGGTAGACGCCGAGATGGACGTGGGCACGCGTCTGGACGTGCTGGACCGCAAGTTCCAGCAGATCGAAGCGATCGTCAACGAGGCCGTCCCCGAACTCAAAAACGTGGTGGCCAGCATGGGCGGAGCCAGTTGGCGGGGGACGGGCTCGCATACGGGGCGAATCCGGATCGCCCTCAAGCCCTTGAGCGAGCGGAAGCGTTCGAGCGAGGAGGTGGCCGCCGTACTGCGATCCAGACTCAGCGACATCCCGGGGATGAAGATCCGGACGCGCGCGGGAGAGGGCTTTTTTCTGCTCAACCGCATGATGGGCGGCGGGACGGAGAGGGTGCAGGTCGAGATTCGCGGGTACGACCTGGAAACGGCCGACGCCCTGGCCGAGCGGGTCAGGAAGGTCGTCGAGAGTGTGGATGGCGTCACCGACGCACTCGTCAGTCGCGAAACCGGCAGTCCCGAGGAACTTATCCTCGTCGATCGGCAGAAAGCCGCCGACATGAAGCTCACCGTCTCCCACGTCGCGGCGATGCTTCAGACGGTGCTTTCCGGGACCCGGGCCAGCGACTACCGGGAAGCCGGGAAAGAATACCGCATTCTCGTCAAGCTGGAGAAGGCCGAGCAGATGAAACTGGCCGACCTTCTCGACCTCACGGTGACCAACGCCGAGGGCCAGCCGGTGGTCCTGCGCAACGTGGTGGACGTCCGGCCGCGCACCGGACCCGTGCGCGTCGAGCGTTGCGACCAGGAGCGCATCGTCACCGTCTCCGCCAACATCACCGAACGCGACCTGGGCTCCATCCTGAAAGACATCCGGGAGGGGCTACGGTCGGTCCCCGTCCCGGCCGAATTCGCCATTGTCTTCGGCGGCGACTACGAGGAACAGCAGAAAGCCTTCCGTGAGCTCCTGCTCAGTTTCGTCCTCGCCCTGGTGCTGGTTTACATGGTCATGGCGTGTCAGTTCGAGTCACTCCGCGACCCGTTCGTCGTTATGTTCTCCGTGCCGCTGGCGGTTATCGGCGTCGTTCTCATGCTCTTCCTCACCAGGACCACTTTCAACGTCCAGTCCTACATCGGGTGCATCATGCTCGGCGGGATCGTCGTCAACAACGCCATCCTCCTCGTGGACCATACCAACCTGCTTCGCCGCCGCGACGGGATGCCGCTGCGAGAGGCCGTCGAAGAGGCGGGACGTCGTCGGCTTCGTCCCATCCTGATGACCGCACTGACGACCTCGGTCGGTCTCTTGCCGCTGGCACTTGGCCTCGGTGAAGGAGGTGAGGCCCAGGCCCCGATGGCCAGGGCGGTCATCGGCGGGCTGCTGAGTGCAAGTCTCATCACCCTCGTCTTCGTTCCCGTGGTCTATTCGGTTTTCGAGAGCAAGCTGCGGAAGAAGGAAGACCAAGGCGGGAACATCCAGCCGGAAAAAGCTTGACTTCCCGTACGAAAATCGTAAGATGTTGTGGTTCGTCGGGTCGCGTAATCCGTTGAGGCACAAAGCGTTAAGGAGCATGACGTGAGTCGTCGCTGTGAGATCTGCGGGAAGACCTCCGCGGTGGGCAACAGCATCACCCGCAGCGGGTCTCCGAAATACAAGGGCGGCATCGGTCTCCACACGGGGGGCATCACCAAGCGTCGGTTCAACCCGAACATCCAGAAGATCAGGGTCATCGTCAACGGGACGGTGAAGCGGATGCGTGTTTGTTCGCGCTGTCTGAAGGCCGGGAAGGTGCAGAGACCGCCCGCACGACCGAGTCAGCTCAAGGCCGCGGCCGAGAAGGAGGCCAGACGTCTTGCCGAGGAAGCCGCCGCCGCGGAAGCCGCAAGACTGGCCGCCGAAGCCGAGGAGCTGCCGCTGCTCGAGGAAGAAGACGTTGAGACTCCTCCCGGCGAGACCCCCGAGACCCCCCAGACGCCTCCCGAACAGCCCCCGACAGCCGACAAACAGGAAACGCCCGACGACGAGAGGAAGTCCTCCTTTTGACCGGGGCTGTCCGCTTGAGATTGGTTAGACGTCCGTCGCGTCTAACCAATTTTCGTTTGGGGTTCCTTGGGGTCTGACGAAGGGCTGCCCCGCCACGGGCGTCCTTCGGGAGACCGCAAAGTCCCGTTGCACAGAGGCGTTGGCATGATCGACGAAAAAGAGGTCCAGCACGTCGCCAGGCTCGCACGGCTGAAGCTTTCCTCCGAAGAACTCAACCGCTTCTCCTCACAGCTCAGCAAGATCCTCGATTACATCGGGCAATTGAACGAGGTGGACACGTCGTCGGTGGAGCCGATGAGTCATCCGCTGGATCTGGTGAACGTCTTCCGTGCGGACGAGGTGAAGCCGTCGCTCTCGCGCGAGGACGCGCTTGCGGGTGCCCCACAGAAGCGTGATGGCTTCTTCCTCGTGCCTCCTGTGCTTGAATGGGGGTCTTCCGAGGAGTAGTCGCCCGTGAAACCCGTTCACCACCAGAGCGCATGCGAGCTGTTGCAGGCACAAGAGGCCGGGGAACTCTCCGCCGTCCGAATCACCGAAGCATGCCTCGACCGCATCGGCAAGCTGGACGGGTCGGTGCACGCCTTCATTTCGGTGCGTCCCGAGCGAGCGCTTGAGCAGGCGAAATCCATCGACGAGCGGCGCCGTCGGGGCGAGAAGTTGGGCCCCCTCGCCGGACTTCCGGTCGCCCTCAAGGACAACATGTGCACGGTGGGCTGGGAGACCACGTGTGCCTCGAAAATCCTCAAAAACTTCAAGCCGCCCTACGATGCGACCGTGGTCGAGAAGCTCCGGGCGGCCGACGCCGTCCTCATCGGCAAGACGAACATGGACGAGTTCGCCTTCGGAAGCTCCACGGAGAGTTCGGCGTTTTTCGCGACGCGGAACCCGTGGGACCTCGGACGTGTTCCCGGCGGCTCGAGCGGCGGCTCGGCGGCGGCCTTGTCGGCGGGGTTCGTCCCACTGGCCGTGGGCAGCTCGACGGGCGGCTCGGTGCGACAGCCGGCCGGATTCTGTGGGGTCATGGGGCTCAAGCCCACCTACGGCCGCGTCTCACGATACGGGCTCATCGCCTTCGGCAGTTCCCTCGATCAGATCAGTCCTCTGGCCCGGGACGTCCGCGACCTTGCACTCCTGACGACGGTCGTCGCCGGATACGACTCGCGCGATTCCACCTGCATCAACGCGCCGGCACCCGACTACGTCGCGGAACTCGACGAGCCGTGCGACGGCATGAAGCTGGGTGTCCCGGCCGAGTACTTCGCCGAAGGGCTCGACGCCGACGTCGCAGAGCGGATCACCGAAGCGATCGCGACGCTCGACGAGCTCGGGTTCGAGATCGTGGAGATCCGTCTGCCTCACACGAAATACGCCATCGCGAGCTACTACGTGGTGGCGACGGCGGAAGCGTCCTCCAACCTCGCACGCTTCGACGGCGTGCACTACGGTCACCGCACGGCCGAGAAGACCGGCTTGGTGGAGCTGTATTCGCTCAGTCGGGAGGAGGGCTTCGGGGACGAGGCGAAACGACGGATCATGCTCGGGACGTATGCCCTTTCGAGCGGCTACTACGACGCCTACTACCTGAAGGCGCTCAAGGTGCGCCGACGGATGAAAGAGGATTTCGACCGGGCGTGGCAGACCGTGGACGCGGTGCTCTGTCCCACCAGTCCCACGACGGCGTTCAGGATAGGCGAGCTGGTGGACGACCCGCTGGCGATGTATCTTTCGGATATTTTCACCGTCCCGGCGAACATGGTGGGCATCCCGGGGATTTCGATGCCGTGTGGCTTTGACGGCAGCGGCCTTCCCGTCGGACTGCAGGTCATGGCGCCGAATCTGGAGGAATCACGGCTTTTTCGCGTCGCGAGGGCCTTCCAGAGTCATACCGACTTCCACTTGAGCCGTCCCGACCTCTGAGGTATAATACGTGGCGGTCCGCGGCGCGCCCCGACGGGTGCGTGTCCTCGCGACGAACGGTCAATCCTGGGGTGTGAGGGGTGGTCATGTCGAGAGCGGCCGTGTTCATGGACCGTGACGGAACCATCATCGACGACACCGGCTTCATCCGTCGTGTCGAGGACGTGAAACTCCTTCCGAACGCGGCCGAAGCGATCAGCCGACTGAACGCCGCCGGCTGGCTGGTCATCGTCGTGACCAACCAGTCGGGCGTCGCGCGCGGACTCCTGACCGAAAAGGACGTCGCCGCCACCAACCGACGCATGCAGGAACTCCTTCAACTCGAAGGCGCTCACGTCGATGCCATCTATTACTGTCCCCACCTCCCCGAGGGAAAGGTCTCGGAATACGCGATCGTGTGTGACTGTCGTAAGCCGAGACCGGGGATGCTTCTGAAGGCGGTTGAGGAACACGACATCGATCTTTCGAGTTCGGTGATGATCGGGGATGCACCGCGGGACGTGGAGGCCGGACTGGACGCCGGGACAAGGGCGATTTTCCTGACCGAAAGTCCCACCCGGGCCGACCAGGCCCCCGATGCCTGCGGCACCGCTCCGGACCTGCTGAGCGCGGTCGATGAAATCCTCGAA
>Ga0111220_1156_pt1 | contig 11183 bp, 10 predicted proteins | sample DeeMarSWOR152_54_FD_80384 | JGI IMG/M metagenome (GOLD analysis project Ga0111220, IMG submission 80384) | Planctomycetes bacterium DG_58
GCGGCGAGGATTTGAGGATTTGCGGAAAGGGGGGTAAGAATGCAGAGGAAGGGGAACTATTCGGAAGCGATCCTCACGAAGTACCCCGAGCAGGTGGTCATCGCCATGGCGAAGGACGCCAGCGGCAAACCGAACCCCATTACCCTCGGGTGGACCATGATCACCTCGGGCACGCCGCCGATGATGGCGATTTCCGTCGGACGGACGCGGCATTCGCTCGAGGCGATACGCGGCGCCGGGGAATTCGTCATCGCGTTTCCGTCGGAGGACATGGCGGACGAGGCGCTCTTTTATGGGACCAAATCCGGACGCGACATGGACAAGCTCAAGGAATTCGGGGCCGAGACCGTGCCCGCGGAAAAAATCGACTGCGTCCTCCTGGCGAACGCCGTGGCGAATTTCGAGTGTGTTCTTCGCGCAGAGCTCACGACCGGCGACCACGTCATCTTCGCCGGTGAGATCGTCGCCTCGCACGTGAACGCCCAAGGCAAACGTCGTCTCTACACCTTGGGCTCGGGCTACAAGATGGGAGGCGTCAGCGCAAAGGACGAGTGACCAACTGGGAATGAGGAACACGGGTGTTGGGGGCGTCTTCAGTTGGCTTGGTCGGCTTCGAGGATTTCGAGGGTGCCTCGTGCGGCACGCTGCTCGGCGTCCTTCTTGCTCTTGCCGCGTCCGGTCGCATACCTCCTGTCCCCGATGAGCGCGACCACCTCGAACTCCTTGATGTGATCGGGACCTTCCTCGCGGATGACCCGGTAGGTCGGGGTGCTGCTGAATTCCCGCTGTGCGTACTGCTGGAGTCTCGACTTGTAGTTCTTGCGGTGCTCGTCCCTTTCGACGAGTTGGATGTGCTTGCGGACGTGTGCGAGCACGAACCGACGTGCCGCGTCGAGTCCGCCGTCCAGGTAAATCGCCGCCACCACCGCTTCGAAAACGTTCCCCCGCAGTGACTGCGGCAGACGGGCATACGTTGTCATCCCTTTTCCAAGCGACATATATTTCGGGATGCCCAGTTCGTCGCTCATCCTGGCCAGCACCGGGCCGCTCACCACCACGCTTTTCACGTTGGTCAGTTCGCCCTCGGTCATGTCGGGGTAGGCGTGAAAGAGCTCCTCGCACACGATCACGCCCAACACCGAATCCCCTAAGAATTCGAGACGCTCGTTGTCCACGAGTTCCGCAGTGGAACTCCCGGCGTCCTCGTCCGGCTCCTCGGATGGCAGAGGGATCTTGCCTGCCTTGTCGGAGGCGTGTGTCAGTGCGAGTGCCAGCAGATCGCGGTTCTTGAAGCGGTAGCCGAGTCGTTTTTCACACGCTTCGAGGCGGGCGGCGTCTTCGTCGCTGTGCTCCACGGGACCCTCCGCACACGGATATGCACCTTTGGGGACCATGGAGCGATGGAAGAATGGAGTACCGGTTCGCCGGGACTCGATTGTTCCATGGCTCCGGCCGGTATCGGCTCTTCCGAGTCCGGCCACGGTAATTATGCCCTCCAAGGGGGTGAATGGCAAGTGGTTTTGTGACAATTTCCGCTCGCGTCGGCCCCACGCGACGATTTTGGCCTTGAAAACCCGCCTCGACGCGCATATTATCCCTCTGCGTAATATCCTGACCCTTCGGGGGTTATGCTTGCCATTCAGCGGAGGAGGCCCATGAGCAGGACTGTAGGGGCAGTCGTCCTGTGTGTTCTGATAGCGTCGGCACCGACGTGGGGTGACGCGCCCGTCATGAAGCTGGACGAGGTGCGCGGCGGCATGAAGGGCGTGCTGAAAACGGTCTTCGACGGCGTCAAGGTCGAGGACATCCCGGTCGAGGTGGTGGACGTCATCCGGAAGATCGGTCCGGGACGGGACGTGGTCATCATCCGTCTCCAGGGCGAGCGCATCAAACAACTCGGGATCGCCCGAGGGATGAGCGGCAGTCCCGTTTACGTGGACGGCAAACTCCTGGGTGCACTCGCTTTCGCCTGGCGGTTTGTCCGCGAACCGATTGGGGGCGTCACCCCCGCCGAGAACATGATGCGCGTCTGGCGGAAGGACGTGGACAAAGAGAAGGAACTCGAAGTCGTCCACACGTGGCGCGCGGGCGGGACCCTGCCGCCTGAGCGGTTCATCGAGGAGCTGTTGGCGCCGAAGCCGGTCTTCCCGTTCATTGGTCCCGCGAACATGGTCACCCTCGAGACGCCCATTGCGGTCAAGGGGTTCTCCGACGCCTCGGCGGCCGCGCTCTCGGACCGTCTGCGGGCCTTCAACGTGTCGGTGGTCCAGGCCGGCGGCGCCGGTGTGCCTGGGGACGCACCGGCCGACGTCAAGCTCGAGCCCGGGGCCGTCATGTGTATACAGGTGCTTCGGGGGGATTACGAAGCCGCCGCGCTCGGCACGGTTACGGAAGTCGCACACAACCGCGTCTACGGCTTCGGTCATCCGCTGTTCAACAACGGTCGGGTGGAGTTCCCCCTGGCCACGGGCACCATCCATACGGTGGTTCCGACACAGGACATGTCGTTCAAGCTGGGTTCGTCGCTGAAGCCGGTGGGGACGGTTCAGGTGGACCACTCGGCGGGGGTCGGCGGTGAGCTGGGACAAGGTCCGGAGATGCTCAACGTCTCGTTGGACGTGAAACGGGGGGATCTGGCAGGTGACGCCCGGTTCCACTTCGAGGTGGCCAAGGACCCTCGGATGATGCTGACGTTCATGAACGCCGCCTTGGGAGGAGCGCTCGCCGTTTCCGGCAATCCCGGCCGAAAGGTGAAGATGATCGTCAAGGCGACCATCCGCGTCGAGGGCTATGCCCCGGTGGAAATCGAGGAGATCTATGGTGGGCCCCAGGCTCCCGCCGGGGCGGTTTCGGCTTTCGTGCTGCCCCTCGGAACCATCATGCACAATCCCTACGGACGGGTGAACATCAAGTCGGTGGACATCTCGAGCGAGGTCATCGCGGGCGACCCGCGGGCCGTCCTCCGGCACGTCGAGACCGGAAAAACCGACTACCGGCCGGGTGAGGAAATCGACGTGGCCGTCACGATTCAGCCCTATCGCAAGAAATCCATCATCCGCCACTACAAGGTGAAGCTTCCCGAGGATGTCCCCGAGGGGAGACTGGCCCTGATGGTGTGCGACTCGACGACGGACGCCCGCATGGAAAGCCGCGAGATGCCCCATCGCTTCCGGCCGGAGGACGTCGGCCAGGTCCTCGATTTCTTCCGCCGACGCCGGCCGAACACCGACCTCGTGTTCCGACTCTCGTTTCAGTCGCCCGGTGTGGCCCTCAGCGGACGAGAGCTTCAGGAGCTGCCCGACTCGGTCGTCAGTGTCTTAGGCAAACAGCCGCCGACCGAGGTCTCACGCTTCTCGCAGATCCCGGTCAAGCGGGAGCCTACCGAGTTCGTCATCATCGGACAGGAGCAGGCGCAGATCCACGTCGTGAAAGACTGATCATCCGAAGCAGTCAGCCTTGGGAGAATCTTCGATGCGGAAACTGACGGCAGTGCTGGGCACTCTGGTATGGATGGTGGCTGCACACGCGGCGTGGTCGGTGAGCGCGGCGTTCTTCGAGGTCGCGACGACCGAGGAGTTCGACAAGGGAAAATTGGACGACGCGGTGGTGGTCGAGCCGGGACGCTTGACGCTCGCCCACGAGAAAAAGGAACTCCTCAAGGCCGAGGGTGAAATCGTCTGGACGCTCGTCCGCGACAGGACCGGTGCCGTTTACGCCGGCACCAGTCACAAGGGGAAAGTGTACGTCATCCGCAACGAGAAGGCCTCGGAGGCGGGCACGGTGGAGGATGCGGCGGTCTTTGCCGTGGCGGTCGCTCCTGACGGCAAGGTCTATTTCGGCGGCTCTCCCAGCGGCACCGTTTACAGGGACGGCAAGGTCTTCTGTAAGACCGGACAGAGCTACATCTGGAGCATGCTTTTCGACGAGGGGGGCGTGCTGTATGCGGCGACGGGACCGGACGGGAAGCTGCTGCGCATCGACCATGCGGGGACACCCACGGTCGTTCTGGATTCCGCCGACCCGCACATCATGTCGTTGGCACGGGACTCCAAGGGCAACCTCTACGCCGGAAGCAATAAGAGCGGACTGATCTATCGCATCGACCGGCTCGGGACCTCCAAGGTGATCTACGACGCGTCGGAGCAGGAGATTCGCGCGCTGGCGGTGGACAGTGAGGACAGACTGTATTTCGCCACCGCCGACGTGACGGCGGGGCGGGCACCTTCGCGCGGGCCGATGGGGATTTCCGCTGCACGCGTCGTTACCTCGCCGCCGACCGGTGCCGAAAAAGGCGAGCCTTCCACGGGGCCTCCACCGAGACCGGTCCCGCGGCCTGCGCCCATTCGCGACGAGGTGTCGGCCACCAACGCCGTCTATCGCATCTCCCCGGACGGCAGCGTCGTTCAGCTTTACAGCGTCCGCGGGAAGATGATCCTCTCGCTTCTCTGGACCGACGGGAAGCTCTACGCGGGCACCGGGAACCGCGGGGACCTCATTCAAATCGACGAGAATCTCGACGTCGCGGTGTTGGAGAAGGACCTCGAAAAACAGGTGCTCAGTCTTGTGGCGGGCGCCAAGGGGGAGATCCTGATGGGCACGGCCGACGCGGGACGGGTGATCCGCTACGCGGCCGGGTACGTCAGGGACGGACTCTACACGAGTGAGGTGTTCGACGCGAAGTTCGCCGCACGGTTCGGCGCCGTCACGTGGCACGGTCACTTCCCAGCCGGCACCCAGGTCGAGCTCATCACGCAGACGGGCAACGTCGCCGAGCCCGACGCAAGCTGGAGTGAGTGGAGTGTGCCGCTTCGCGTCAGCGGACAGGTGGTGGCCTCACCGGGTGCACGGTTCATCCGATACCGCATGAGACTGAAAACGACGCGCCCGGACGCCGCCCCCACGGTTGACGATATCAAGGTCGCCTATCTCACCAGCAATCAGCCGCCCCGGCTCAAGTCCGTCAACGTCACCACTCCCGGAGAGCGGAACAAGACTGCCAAGAAACCGACCGGCCCCGCGCAAGTGGACGTGTCGTGGCAGGCCGAGGACCCGAACGGAGACAAGATGCGGTATTCGGTCGCGTTTCGCGGACGCGGCGACACCAACTGGCGCGAGCTCGAGACAAAGACCGACAAGACCTCCTATACGTGGAAGACCGACGCCGTGCCGGACGGAACCTACGAAATCCGCGTAGAAGTGAGTGACGAACCGGATAATCCGAAAAGTGCAGCACTGGCCCACGTCCGGGTTTCTCAGCCGTTTCTCGTCGACAACACCCGGCCGACCGTGGCCGTCGCGGCGCGCCCGGGGATGCCCGGCACCGGCAAGGCCACCCTGGACGTCACCATGACCGACGCCGCGGGCATCATCAAGTCGGCGGAGTACTCCGTGGACAGTGGGGAGTGGCAGGCGCTGCTTCCCGATGACCGCATCTTCGATTCACGCGTCGAAAAAGCGACCATGGCGCCGCCAGCGGAACCTTCGTCCTGAGATAGACCCCGCGAAAACCTCGACAGCCTGTTGACAAGTCGTGTCTGTGACAGGCGCAGTCTGTCTGCCCCCGCCACATCTTTTGCCCCGCGGGACTTTTCCGTCGGACGCTATTCGAGGAGGGAATCGACCTGGTCGAGCTCGAGTTCGCCGCGGAGCTTCTGGAGGGCTTTGGCCTCGATCTGACGGATGCGCTCCTTGGAGAGGTCGAAGCTGGAGCCGATCTCCTCGAGTGTCGCGCGCGAGCCGTTACTGCGAAGCCCGAAGCGTGCGATCACCACCTCCCGCTCCCGCTCGGTCAACCTTCGCAGCACACGGTTCAGCAGCTTCCTGAACCCCGCCATCAGTTCGGGCTTTGACGTCTCGTCATGGGAGGATACCCCGGGCATCAATTCAAGCGTCTCGGGTGCAGCCGTCCGGAAGGTTTCAAGGAGGCTCGACTCCTCGGGGATGCTCTTGGCGTAGTTCTTCATGATGGCCCACGAGGCGTAGGTGCTGAAGCGGTTCCCGCGTGCATAGTCGAACTTCTCCACGGCCTGCATCAGCGAGAGGTTCCCGTCGCTGACGAGCGTGTTGAAATCCATGGCCGACCGGGTGTGACGCTTGGCGATGGAAACGACGAGTCTGAGGTTCGAGCGGATAATGTGCTGTTTGATGTTAACCGCACGGTGGTAGAGGTCCTCGATCTCGTTAATGACCTCCGCCTTGGCACCGGTCACCTTCAACTGTTCGCGTCTCGCGGCCATCAGGTGCTTCAGGTAGTTGCACCGTCGGAAGAGGGTCCGCTCCTCTTCCCGGGTCAGAAGCTTTGCCTTCTTGTGCAGGTCCCTCAGGTACGCGGGCAGCTCGTCGATGGTCTCGGTGTCGAAACCCGGGGGCTGCTTTTCCTTCGGGGTGACCTCGACCTCACACGCCGCAACCAGCTCAGCCGCATCCGGCCGGTCGAACTCCGCGTTGTAGACGTAGGCGATTTCGTTCGCCAGAATCTCGCTTGCCTTGATCTGGTAGATGATTCGATAGATGCTGGAGCGGTTGCGACGGTACTCCTTGCACAGGACACGCATGGGGATGCCGATGGTGTAGAGTCGGAAGATGGCTTCCTTGTCCGCGTTGGTCAGGGGCGTGCGCAGTTCCGGGAAGAGTCGGTGGTCGGGAGCGACGACGTCCGAGAACGTCCTGACCCCGTCGTGGATGACTTTCTCGGCCAGGGTGATGATCCGCGTCTTCTCCTGGTCTTCCACCAGCGAAAACGACCCCGATTGCGAGATGAGGTCCTTGGAACGTTCCTCGAACTCCTGGATGTTGGAGAGACGAAAGCCCACGCGCTTCTTCCCGTCCGGGAAAAGGAACTCGTACCCCACGAGACCACGCTTCCGCCAGCGGTAGATCGTCTTGCCCGACACCCCATACCGCGCCATCATCTCCGGCACCGTGAAAACCGGCTCGCCGATGTCTTTCACCTGGATGTCCAACGATTCGGAGAGATCGCCTAAGAGCCTCAGCAGGTCACTCTGGAGTTCCCGCCCGCCCATCGAGACCAGGACCTCCTCTTCGGGACGGATATTCGTGATTTTGTGGTAGATGTAGTCGTAAGGGTATGTCCTGTCAAGGTTTAGGGAAGTTGCGAAGCGTTCGAGCCGGAAGATATAGCGCTTGCGGATGCGCGTGGGGGCGAACATCAGCTCGTTGCGGAACAGCTCGATGCATTCGTAGTTGTATTTGCTGGCCATCGGAGCATCCTCAAGCAGCGAGTGCGCCGACTCCTTGCAACAATTTTCTACACCGAAGAAGACGCTTCGTCAAGGCCTCGCGAGGTAAAACCGCGCGTTCGTTTGCGGGTGGTCTCACGTAACCCATTTTCCTACAAGGACTTACGAAAACCGCGGGTTCCTGCAACCGTCGAAAAATTCTCTCCCCTGAAAGCGGCCCTCTCACCGGGTATGTCACCACATCGGACCATAACCATGGGCCGTGCCGGGTGTTCCTGAGGGACGGGTTGGACACCCCTGTTGCGTTTCGTCGGCGCCTCTACTTCTATAGACGCCATCCGGGGGCTTGGGTTCGCGAAAAACTGCTCGAATTCAAAAAATCTCGTCCCGGTCCTTTGCGTTTCACTCGCCGACCGAGGTCAAAGCGTTTGGAGAAGGGCCGATATCGCGGTGAAAGCCACGCCGGGCGGAAGAGTATTTAGTTGACAAAGGAGGGATGAGCCTCTAACTTTTCGTTCGAGGAGGTGCCCAGGAGAGCGAAAGCTTTTCGATGCAACTTGTGGGCAAAGACATCCGGGTGGACGAATTCGGCCGCGGGGGACAGGCCTATTTCCTCAGCCACTTCCACGCCGACCACATCGGCGGTCTGAGGAAGGGGTGGCGGCACGGACCGCTTTACTGCTCACCGGTCACGGCAAAGCTTGTCGGGAAGCGGCTTGGTCTCGACGGGGACCTGGTCAGGACCATCGAGCCCGGCAAGCCTCTGAAGCTCCGACTCGGCACCCATGACGTCTCGGTGAGAGCCATCGAGGCGAATCACTGTCCGGGCGCGGTGATGTTTCACTTCGAGTTCGGCGGCCGACGCGTCCTTTACACGGGTGATTTTCGGCTCGACGACAACATCCGCCGCGAGGCCGCCGAGTGTGCCGACGTGGACCTCGCCTACGTTGACAAGACCTACGACGATCCGAGGTACGTCTTTCCGCCGCTCGACGAGTCGATCGACCGGGTGCTCGGGCTGGTCGGCGAGCACATGGACAAGGAGGTCTTCCTCGCCCTGTACAGCATCGGGAAGACGAGACTGCTGCGGGCGGTGGTGGGGAAGTTCAACCGTCCCGTCTACGTCTCGGCGGAGACCCAGAGGTGTTACCGGGCGATGGGGATGGAGAGCCTGGTGACACGCGACGCCGGCGTGACCAACCTCCGCGGATATGGGCGGGGGTATTTCTTCAAGTACTTCCGCTGGCGGGCCCGCCGACATCGAAAGACGCACACGGTCATCATCCCGACCGGCTGGGCACTCGACGCCGAAGAGGATGACCCGCACGGGTATTTCTATGTGCCCTACAGTGAGCATTGTGACTACCCGGAACTTTGTGAGTTCCTGGCGCTGCTTCGACCCAAGAAAGTGATTCCGATTTGAGAGAGTGTTGGGGAGACACGGATGAGACATAGGGGCAAGGTGGCATGGCTGGTGACGGCGGCGTTGGTGCTGACGGCCGGGTGCCAGCACCTTCCGTTCGTTGGGGCTTTCGTGGGGGCGTCGGCGGGTCCGTACAAGGTGATGGTGACCGACGCGTTGACGGGTCAGGGAATCGAAGGTGCCATGGTCGGCTGGGACTACTACTTCACCTCGGAGACCTTAGACCCCGCACAGCGTCCGGCGCTGGGGGTGTCGGTGACGGATGCCGAGGGCGTCGCGACCATCCCGGAGGTCCAGCACCCGCGGGGGGACAGGTTTGAGGAGTTGAACGTGGACGTCACCATCGCCGGATACATGGAGGTCAAGAAGAAGATCACGAGTCGCGGAGGCACCATCAAGCTCGAGTTGATTCCGATTGATCGCGTGAATCCGTGACGGGTGTTTGAGCAAGGCCGATCGGAATCGAGAGCGTGTCAACTGTCTTTCTGTAAGAGCTCGACGTAGGTCTGGTTGATCCGGTCCACCATGACGTGTGCGTCGAACTGCTTCCTGAGACGTTCGCGTCCGGTCTGGCCGAGACGTCTGCGGAGTCGCGCGTCGCGCAGCAGTCTGAGAATCTCCCCGGCGAGTTGTTCCACTTCCTTCGGCGGCAGGAGCACCCCCGTCTCATCCGGGATGACCACTTCTCGTGCACCGTCCACGTCGTAGCTGATGACGGGAACGCCGCTGAGGAGTGCCTGTGGCAGGACGCGTGCGAGCCCTTCCCGCAGGGAAGTGTGGACGAGGAGGTCCATCGCGTGAATGGCGGCGGGGACCTCCTGGGGCGGGATGAGTCCGACGAAGACGACGCGCCCGGCGAGTCCGCCTTTCCGGACGCGGCGTTCGTATTCGACGCGCCGCCAGCCGTCGCCGATCAACAGGAGCTTCGCGCGCGGCTCGACCCTCGCCACTTCCTCGAATGCGTCAAAGAGGAACACGTGACCCTTGAGGTCGCTGAGCCGTGCGACCTTGCCGACGACCAGATCCTCCCGCGACAGCCCATATCGGTCGCGCACTTCCGCGCGGTCGTACTCTTCCAAGAAGCCTGACGGGTCATGGCATCGGCGACGGTGATGAGTTTGTCGGTGTAGCGCGCGCACCAGCGCTCGAGCAGGACGTAGCCCCAGTTGAGCAGTGCACACTGATACGGATGAAACGGCAGCCCGTGAATGGTGTGCACGACGACGGGCACGCGGCAGACCCTCGCGGCGAGACGCCCCAGGACGCCCGCCTTGGAGCTGTGCGTGTGGACGACGTCCGGGCGGAACTCGCTCATCAGTCGGCACAGCTGGAGGAAAGCCAGCGAATCGTGATACGGACAGATCGCCCGTCTGAGGTGTGTGAGGACGACGGTGTTGACGCCCGAGCGCTCGGCACGTTTCAGGAGTTCCCCCTCGGGACCGATGGCGGGTCCGGTCACCAGCATCACCTCGTGCTCGGGCAATGCGTGCTGCCCCTCGACGGTGTAGAGCGTGTTCTCCTGGGCGCCTCCCAGGATGAACCGCGTGATGACGTGCATGATTTTCATGCGTCACGTGCGTGATCGTATGGCATGGGTAGCGCGGGGACCTGTGCCCCGCGCCCCGGCCCACAGGTGGCCGGGCTACACAAGTTTCAGTAGACCGCCTCGACCAGCGTCAGTCCCTTCGCCGGGGCGGTGTCCATTGCTTTGGTGCGGTCACGGGCGTCCAGGACCTCTTTCATCCATTCCGCGCTGCGTTGTCCGCGGCCCACCGCGATGAGACACCCGACGATCGCCCTCACCATGTTGTAGAGAAATCCGTCCCCGGCGACGGTGATTCTGATGTACCGGCCCTCGGTTTCGATATCGAGACGACCGATGGTGCGGACGGTGTCCTTTTCGGGCGAGTACTCGGTGACGAAGCTGGCGAAGTCGTGCTCGCCGACGAGACACTCGGCCGCCTGTCGCATCGCGTCCACGTCCAGGGGATGCCGGCACCAGTGGACGAAGTTCCGGTCGAGCACGGGGCGGACGGAGCCGCGTGCGACGGTGTAACGATAGACCTTGCCCTTGGCGCTCAAGGTGGCGTGGAAGTCGTCGGGGGCGATCTCGCAGTGAGTGACGACGACGTCCTCGGGAAGCCTTGAGTTGAGCGCGGCCTGCATCCGTTCGGGTGCGAGCTCCGAATCGACGGTGAAGTTCGCGACGTAATTCTCCGCATGCACGCCCGCGTCGGTGCGTCCGCAGCCTAACACCCCCACGTGCTCTCCCACGGTCTCCTGGACCGCGCGCTCCACGACCTCCTGCACCGTCAGCACATTCGGCTGAAGCTGCCAGCCGTGGTAGTTCGTCCCGTCGAAGGTGAGCGTAAGGCGATAGTTGGGCACGGGGTCCCCGTCTTGCCGGATTCACCGCTCGTACATCCCGACGAGTTTGGTCTCGGCGAGGATGTGGCCCTTCATGGCGGCGAGCAATCCGGTCTTGTCCAGTCCCGATTTCGGTTTCAGCTCCACGTCGAGGGCGTAGAGCTTGAAGTGATAGTGATGTGGGCCGCGGTGAC
>Ga0111220_1024_pt1 | contig 11136 bp, 9 predicted proteins | sample DeeMarSWOR152_54_FD_80384 | JGI IMG/M metagenome (GOLD analysis project Ga0111220, IMG submission 80384) | Planctomycetes bacterium DG_58
GCAAAACCCCGACGGAACATTCCGACGGGGTCTTGCGTTAACCGGTTAACCGCGTAGTTCCGCGGTTTTTCGTTTGGCTCCCCGATCTGGATTCGAATCTACAATCCGCCGCGGCGGATTAACAGCCTGCCGCGTTCTTCACAAGCGGCCTCGGCACCCGCCCCGGGCCCATAACGTAAACAAAATAAATATTATAATACGCAGGGATCGGCTGCATTTATTTCGTCGATTTTCTCTCGCATCCTCCCACCGATGTGGTCAGATTCGCGGCAGGTCACGGATCGGACGAATCGTCATGCCGGGCGTCGCCTACCATGGTGCCCAGCACCGCAAGAACCTTCGGTTCGCTGCGCAGTCAGTCTTCGGCGTTGCGTTGTTCTCCGTGTCCTTTCCGGTGAAAAGGCCGTAGCAAGTTGCAGGTGGCAAGTAGCATGGGCCAGGGGCCGCGGCGCGTCTCGGTGATTCGGGCTTCGGGTTGGTTTCGGATTTCGGGCTTCGGATTTGCTTCGGATTTCGGATTTGACTCTCTCTTTGTCGTACCTTCGGTCTACAGCCTGCAGTCTCCAGCCTGGCGCTGTTCTCTGTGTCCATCGGCGGCGAAGGCGGACGGGGACGCCTATTGCATGTCCATGCGTGAATGAGACGGGCTTCGGCGGGGCACCCTTCACGGAATGAAGGGGCCAGTGCACTCTGAGAAAAATTGAGCAGTTGGTGAAGTGGAGAGAGGGGGATGGGAAGGGCGCCCGTGAGGTCGCGCAGGGGAAAGAAAGCGACATTCGCGCGAGATCAGGCGACATTGGGGCGACATGAACGTCCGTCCGCGCGATATCAGCGTACGTCGAGGCGAAATGAAGGTGCTGCTTTGTGCCAGGAAGTGCGCGTTTTCCCCCGACTTGACGATGGTCCGAGCGTCGCGCGGGCCGACGGAGCATGACCGGGGGGCGTCTTCCGACGAGTCCTGCCGGAGGGGAGATCACTTCTTTTCGGGCGGGGTTGGTTTTTCGGGTTTTTCCGCGAGTTCTTCGAGCTTCTTGCGGGCACGTCGGCCGTCGTAGGTCCTCGGATAGTGGTCCACGAGCTTCTGGTAGCCTCCGCGGGCGTCACACCACTTCTTCTCGACCTCATAGGTGTAGGCTTCGAGGTACATGGCACGGTGCACGTACCACGGGACGCTCTTGGGTCCGGGGGGGTGTTTTGACGTGATGAGTTGGAACATTTCTCTTGCCTTGTCGGGGGTCCCGGCGGCAAGTCGAATGGTTCCGATGTTGAGCCGGGCCTGCCAGACGCCCGCGGATTTGCCGAAGCGTGCGATATACTCCCGATATTCCGCCTCGGCCTCGTTGTACTTTTTTCGTCCCAGGTAGAACGACGCCATCTTCTCGCGGGTCTTGTATTCGGCGTGGTCCTCGAGGATTTTCTTCTCTCGGGCCTCGTCCCGGATGTCCTGGCACGTCTTGAGGGCCTTCTCCAGTCCGGCTTTCCGGTCCTTCTGAGAGAGGTAGCAGTCCACCATCCCGAGCCGGACGCCGATGCGCTGCTTGTCGGGCAGCCCCGTCTCCAGCAGCCTGGCATAAATGGCGAGTGCCTCCTCAACCCGCCCGAGCCTGAGCTGGGTCCGTGCAAGCTGCCCGTACGCACGCGTGGCGAATGAGCTGTCGGGGTGCTCCCTGACCACCCGGCGGAAGAATTCCGCCGCCTTCTCATAGTTGCGCAGGGGATAGTCGTAGTAGAGCTCCCCGACCTTGAGCTTCGCCTCGCTCACCCGCTCGCTCTTCGGACAGTGCTCGATGAAGTCGAGGTAGGCTTTTATGGCCTGGTTACGGTCCTCGGGTCTGCGTCCGCGTCGTCGCCAGACCTCCGCGATGGCGAAATACGCGTCGTTGCGATAGTTGCTCCTGGGGTGGTTCTCGATGAGCGTGCGGTAGGCGGCGACAATGTCGCGCGGCTTGGCCCGGCTTTCATCCAGAGACCTTGCCAGCCAGTACTGGGCGTCGTCCGTGAGGTCGCTCTTGGGGAACTGGGTGAGGAAGTCGCGGAACCCCTCGGCCGCCTTGGCGGCGTTCTGACGGTAGAGATTTCTCAACTCGCGGAACCGTGCCGCGGCCGGGTCTTCCGTCGCCGAGGTTTTCTTTTCCTCTGCCCACGCCGAAATGCACACAACCAGACACGCCGTCACGACAAGCACCATGCAGAATGCCTGCCTGGCGAAAAGGAAGGATTTCGAGGGTGGGAGGAGCATTACCGGCCTGCCAGCCACTGTGACCGGCCCCCTTCCATCTCGATCAGTCGGGCGGTCTCGATGAGGTTGAGTCGTCTGATCTCGGAGATGAGCGTTGAGAGTCCCTGGGTGAATTCGGGAGTTTCGACCTTGACCACCCGCATCAACAGGTACTCACAGTCCCGCAGAAACTTCCGGTCGCGACGGTCACGGGTGAGTTCGGTCAGTCGGGCGATGCCCTCGACCATGCCCGAGTTCAGGATGTCCTCCTGCACCAGCTCGAAGCTGTCACGTCGGGGTTCCTGGGCAATCCGCTCGATCTCGCGGAGCACCAGCCCCGCCTCACGGGCGAACTGGGCCAGGTCGGTGGTGTCCGGCTGGAGCAGTGTGCTGTCCGAGCTCAGCGACACCTCGACAACGCGAGCGCGACTTCCCACTTCGGTGCCCACTTCCGAGACCTGTGCGACCGCAAAGGTCGCCGACTCTTCCGCCGAGCCCGGTATCCCCAGGTGTCCCAAGGTGAGCGTCACTAACAAGACCGCGGCAACCGCACGCAGTCCCCAGGTTGCGGCCGGTACCGTCATGCGACGGATGAAGGACGGTTGTGGGACGAGTGCGCGCAGGCGCGTGAACGCCGCCCGGTCGGGGACGGGCGATCCGGCCGACCGTCTCAGCATCTCGGGGTCGGAAAGAAGCGCCACCTCGTGCAGACACTTCGGGCACCCGGTCAGGTGTCCCTCGACCCGCCGACGGTCCTCCGCCAGCATCCGGCCGGACAAATAGGCACCCAGCTCTTCCTCGGTCGGACACTCGACGTGACGGTGACTGCCCAGTGCGATGCGGAGAAACAGTCCCGCCCGGCCCAGGGCGCGCATCTTGGCCCGACAGGACGGACACCCCAACAGGTGCTCGCAGATGCTGCGGCTGCGGCTCTCATCCAGAGACCCGTCCTGGTAGCGGGAGAGTGTCTCCCAATCCAAGCACTTCATCGTGACAATCCCTCGTGCACGTTCGCTGCGTACACACCCCAACACTTCCAGTTAGTAAGTGCGGCTTGTGAACGGCTTATTACAGTGAATCGGCGGATTACAGGTTTCTTTCGGAGAGGAAATCGTGCTGCAGTTTCTGGGCGAGTCGCTGCTTGGCGCGGAAAATGGCCGTTCCGACCAAACTGCCCGAAATCCCCAGAATACGGGCGATTTCAGCGTATTTCTTGCCCTCGAAGTAGAAAAACTTGAGGACGAGCTGGTCTCGGGAGGGCAGTCCGGCCAGGGCCTCATGCACCATCTGCCGGGCCTCCGCCAATTCCAGCTTTTCCGGCGGCTCCATCCGGGGATCCGGGACGATATCCCTCAGCAGTAACGTGTTGTCCTGACCGCCGTTATGCTCTTCCAGGGAGAAGGGAACCCGCCGACTGCGGTGAATGGCCTGTCGGGTGGTCCGGTAGGTGATGATCCCCAGCCACGTGGAAAACTTGCACCGCCACTCGAAGGTCCTCAAAAGCCGAAACTCGTCCGCGACGATCTGCGAGAACACGTCCGAGCAGATGTCCTCCACCTCGACGCCGCTACGCCCCATATGTTGTGCATCGCTGCGCAGAGTCTTCCATATAACGTGGTAAACCAGCGCACTGTAGCGCTCGAGGAAGCTTTCCCAGGCACGGTCTTTGCGGTCGATGCAGGCCTGAATGAGCTCACGGTCGGTCAAGTGGTGACCCTTTTTGATGATAGACCCCCCCGCTGCGGATCACATCCTCTCTTATCCTACCGCTATCTTGACGCAGGTCAAGCACAAATCATTCATCCAGGACATTTGCACTGTGGGCGGTCTGATGGGTGAGACGGGTGGGACACCAAGCACACCGTCTTGCTGTTCACTCAGCGTCTGAGCGACTTAGCATCTGGCCTCTGTTCTGGGTGTCCTTGGTGTCCTGGTGGTTCGGGCCTTTGTCGCCGTCAGCCCCATCTCCAGCCATTCTCTGCGTTCTCTGCGTGCTCTGTGGTTAAGCAAGGGCGCCGGGACCTCGGTGTGGTGATTCATAGCAGTGGTGTACGGGGCCGAGGAGCACCACAAAATTTTGTGTTTTTTTGTGTCAGATTTCCTTGACAGGCATCTGGCGTGTATACGATACTATGCCCTGCGACGGGCTGGGACAGGTTGAGGCAGCTCCTGATAGGTTTGGGGGCCGGGAGCGTGGGGCATGTCGGCTCGAAAACGCGGCTATGTCACGATGAAGGAGGCCTGTGAGCGTATCGGCGTCAGTCGCCACACGCTGCTTCGGTGGTTCAGGGAGGGGAAGGTAGCCGACGTCCCGCGCAGTCGTCGAAACAACTACCGTCAGTTCCGCGACGAGGACATCGAGCGCATTCGCACCTTCGCGGAGGCGGTGGAGCTGCCCACCACCGAGCACAGAGGACAGGGAAAGCTTTTCGAGGAGTGAGCACGCCGCGGTTCGTGTTCGACAGTTAGGAGGTGGCAGCCGGTAATCATTCGTGCCTGACATCATATCGAGGGGGACGGGATGGACAGACAGTTCAGTTTCCTGGTGGTGGACGACGACGAGTCTTTCCGGGAATTGTGCACGCGGTTCCTGACCTCCCTTGGACACAAGACGGCTACCTCATGTGACGGTCAGGAGGCCCTGTCCAAGCTGCGTCGTGAATGGTACGACGTCGCGCTCGTCGACCTTCGACTCCCGAAGCTTGACGGACTGCAGCTCGTCAAGATCATCAAGGCCGAGAAACCGAGTCCGGAAGTCGTCATCCTTACGGGATACGGGTCCATCTCCTCGGCCGTCGAGGCCATGAAGCTTGGCGCCTACGATTACGTCACTAAACCCTTTCAGCTACACGAGATGGAGCTTGTCATCAGTCGGCTGCTCCGGACGAAACGGCTCGAATCCGAGAACCGGATGCTCAAGAAGCGGCTGGACGAGGTCTACCGTGTGGAGCAGTTCGGCTCCATCATCGGCACCCCGGAGCACGTCCGCGGGTGCATCGTCGGGACCACCCCGAAGATGCAGGAAATCTTCAACATCGTCGCGGCGGTCAGTCGAAACAAATCCACGGTCTTCATCCAGGGGGAAAGCGGCACCGGAAAGGAACTGGTGGCCAAGGCGATTCACTACCAGGGCCCGAACGCGGACAAGCCGTTCATTGCGGTCAACTGTTCGAGCATGTCGAAGACGCTGTTGGAGAGTCAGTTGTTCGGTCACGTGAAGGGGGCGTTTACGGGTGCGACGATGAGCACGCCCGGGTTTTTCCGTGCGGCGTCGGGTGGGACGCTCTTTCTGGATGAGATCTGCGAGATTGACGCTGACCTTCAGGCGAAGCTGTTGCGGGCGCTTCAGGAGCGGGAGATTACGCCGCTCGGTTCGGCACAGGCGGTGGAGGTCGACACGCGCGTGGTGGCGGCGACCAACCGGAACGTTGAGGAAGCGCTGCGCGAGGGGAAGCTGCGCGAGGACCTCTACTATCGACTGAACGTCGTCAGCATCGAAGTGCCCCCGCTGCGCGAACGCACCGACGACATCCCCCACCTCGTCCGTCACTTCATCCAGAAATACGCACGGGAATACGACGTGGCGGCAAGGGAGGTCTCCCCCGAGACGATGGAGATGCTGATGGGACACCACTGGCCGGGGAACGTCCGGGAACTTGAAAACGCCATCGAGCGTGCGTTCGCCCTGGGGGAAAGCGACACGATCACCGTCGATGACCTCCCCAATTCCGTCCGCGGCAAGACCGTCGTGCAGTGGAAGGTCGCCGACAGGACCGTGCCCTCACTGGAGGAGGCCGAACGCAGTCTCATCGAACTGGCGCTGGAAGTGGCCAAAGGGAAGAAGGCGGTTGCCGCACGTTACCTGAAGATCGACCGTCAGCGACTTTACCGGAAAATCAAGAAATACAATCTCGACCCCAACCTGGGGAAGAGTTAGCCGGTTTGGGAAACGCTTGTGGCTTGCCGGCCCAAGTGAGAAGTGCTTGCACGACATCGGGGGACGGGGGCGGAGCCTTCCGGGGCTGCGGGAGGCTCCGCCCCGCGCTGTTCTATGGGGACCGGTTCAGCGTGCCGGGTGATGCTCGAGGGCGCCGATGTCCACGGCGTGGCCCGTCTTTCTCGGCTTTCCGGCCAGGTCTTCCGTGAAATCGACCGGCACCCCGGCGTCCACCGCCGGGTTCTTGTCGGCCTTCAGTCGATAGTCCCACGTGTCGGTTTCGGGTTTCCACGCGCCGCCGACGAGGATGCGATCGTAGTCGTCACGGGATTTCAGGATGATGTTGTTCCGGACGACCGCCCAGTTGCCGCCGGGGTCTTTCGCCGCTTCGGCGGCGTATTGCTCGAGCGTCATCCAGCGCTTCTCCTTGCCGACGGTATGCTGGATCTCCTGTCCCGGCCGCCGGGGGACGATGACGTTGTTCTCGAAGACCGAGCCTTTCTCCCACGTGGAGTCCTTGTTGACGCCCCAGCCGCCGGTCACCTGCCAGGCGTAACCGACGATAAGGTTGTTTCGAAAGATGTAGGGCCCACCCAGCACGTTCACGCCCCGACGTGCGGCGCGTCTGCCGTACTCGTGCTCCTTCGGGGTCTCCTGGATGAGCGTTCCGGCGAAGAGCGTGCAGTTCTCGATGTGGACGTTGCGCGAGCTGTTGAAATAGAGGGCGTCCTGTGCGTTATACAGGACACAGTTGCGGAGGGTCAGGTCCGTCGAATATCCGGGCTGCCAACTGTGGTTGGGCATGCCGTGGATGAGAAGTCCGTCGGCGACGGCGCCGATGCTGCTGTTGGAGGCGACGCCGTTCCAGCAGTGCAGGATCTCGGAGCGGCGGACGGTGTTGTTCTTGCCCCAGAGGAAGAGCCCGTGTCCCGTACCGGCCTCGAACCATAAGTAACCGCGTTGCGCAGTGCGGAAGTTGGTATGGGCGATCCGGCAGTGTTCGACGAGGTTGGCTTCCCCTTCGAGCCGGATGTGTCCGGGTGCAGCGTAGACGGCGCGCAGTGCACAGTGCTTCCCGCGAATGTGAACCGTACCCATCGTGTGGATGTTCTCGATGGCGACGTATTCGATCTGCGGTTCGATGCGGACGGCCTCGCCGGTGATGATCTTCAGGTCGGTGCTTTTCTCGCTCGGCCGGGCGTCCGCATGCGGGAAGACGTGAATCCACAGTTCGTCGTCCTTCTCAAGGTAGCTGCCCTCGACCTGTTTCAGTTCCGTGTCGTTCTTCACGCGGACCAGCGGAGCCGGGCCGTCGGTGTCCACCATGACATACCGGCTCCAGTTGGCGTCGTCCACGAGGATGGGCTTGAAGAACCGCTGGACGAGGATCGCCTTTCTCGGCACGGACAGCCCGATGGTGTAGAGACCGCTCTTGGCATCGCGGTCCTTCAGCCGTTCGTCGGGCACCTCGATGAAGGGAGAGACCCAGACGCTGTTCCCTTCGCCCTTGATGCGGATAGGTGCGCCGGCTTTCCCGCTGCCAGGCGGGAGGATGCGCTCGTTGTAGAACCCGTCGGCCACGTGGATGGTATCCCCGGGTAGGGCCTTTTCCAGCGCCGCGCGGATGCTGCCGAGCGGCGCCCGGACTGAACCATCGTTGCTGTCTTTGCCCGTGCGGGCCTCCACGTAATAGTTCGCAGCCTTCGAAGCTTGACAAAGCACCACAAGCAGCACGCAAGAGCCAATGAGCGCTGTGGCAGACCGCATGGTTTTCTCTCCACCAGGTTGCTGAAGGAGCGCTGAAAAGCTCCTCTGTGGAGTGTATTATTTCACGACTTGTATCGCAATTGCGACAAAATTACGCAAGGTGTTGTCATGGATGGAGTTAGGCTCTGTGGGCCTCACAGTGGGTGATAAAAGGGCACCCCCAACGTGCTCATCACCCCAGAATTTTCCGGGGAGGGTCCGGTTTTAAGTGCTTTCTGAGGAAGGGTTTACGTGCAGGGCACAAACTCTTTTCTCGTCCGCAGGCCCGATTGGCACGCGCGTTGCACTTGGGAAACGGGGAGTGCAGCGAACTTCACTGCAGGGGGATAGAACGTGCCGCAGCCGGACGATGGGCCCGCCCCGACAGCTCGGGGGGAGAATGCCCCGCCCGAAGCCGCCCATCTCTTCAAGGATCCAGGCGGATTCGACGAGATCCTCAGCGGACGGGGGATGGGACTGGCTCTCCTCGGCTCCAATCTCCGCGTCCGGTGGTCCAACCGTCGTCATGTGGAGGTGCACTCGTGGGGTGTGCCTGCGGGAGAGCACTGCTACCGGCAGCTCTGTGAGGCGGAGCGTCCGTGTGCGGGATGTGTGGTCAAAGAGGTGCTTCGGACGGGACGCACGTCAAGCTTTGACCGGCGCATACCGACGGGTGACGGCGAGACGTGGGTGCATCTCTCGGCGTCTCCCGTCTACGGTCCGTCACGTCGGCTCGATGGTGTGATGCTCATCACGGTGGACCTCGGTGGTGAGGAGCACGTCCTCGAACGTGACGAAGCCGAGAAGATGGCCAGCTTGGGCTTGATGGCCGCGGCGATCGTGCATGAACTCAACAACATCATCGGGGGGATGTCCGGACATGCCGAACTCGCCATGCTCCACCCGGAACGTGAGGAGATGACGAGACACGCGCTTCAGGTGGTCACGCAGAACAGTCGTCGTGCTCAGGAGATTCTGAAGCAGCTCGTCCACTATTCCCAACAGAGCACCCAGGAGGTCGCGTCGGTGAGTTTTGTGGAGGTGATCGAGCAGGTCCTGCATCTCGCCTCGCGGAACCTCGAGCTGGCCGAGGTCCGTGTCCTCAGGAAATTTGACAGCAGTCCCACGCTCGTCGCCAACCCCTGGCGGCTGCGGATGCTTTTGCTCAACCTGATGCTTGATGCGCTGGAACGCGTCAGGCGCAACTCCGACCTTACCGTTTGCCTTGAGGAGTGTTCGGGAGCGATCGATTGCACGCGAAAAACCCCACGTTGTGCCCAGAGCGGCTGTGTGCGTCTCGTGTTGCGCTACGAACCCCGGTCGCCGACGGAGCCCACGACGGGCCCGACGCCGCGCTGTGGGTTTGAGCGCGTCACCTCCACGACGCAGCGATACTGGCACACCTTCGACGCCGCTTCCCGCACCGTTCGCGAAATGTCGGGAAACGTGTGGGTAAGGGAGGACGGATCTTCCCGGTGCGTGGAGGTGGTGATTCCGCTGGAGAGGGAGCCGGCCGGGGAGGGGGGCGCGTCGGCGCCCGGTCTTCCCGACAGGATACGCCGGGCGCTCGTGGTGGACGATGAGGAAGTCATCTGTGAGCTGGTGAAGGCCGTGCTCACCGACGACGGATATCAGGTGACGACGGCTTCGAGCGGACGGTCGGCGGTGGAGCTTCTCAGAGCGGAGTCGTTCGATGTGGTGGTGCTGGACGTGATGATGCCGGGCGAGCTGAACGGCCTGGCGACGCTGCGCCACATCAGGGAGGTGCGTCCGGAGTGTCGGGTGCTCCTGATGACGGGGCGTCCGCCCGACGACGAGCTGGAGGCACAGCTCCGACAGGCCGACGCCCACGTCTTGAAGCCCTTCCACTGTCAGCAGTTGATCGAGCGTCTCCGGGACATCGCGGTCTGAGAATCCGCTCTGTGTGCCAGGGGCAGCTTGTCTGCCCCTGCTGCTTTCAGGGGACCTCTTAAGGCGCCGCTGCAAGGGCAGACGTAGGGGCGGACCTGCGTGCTTGCCCCGAGCGAAGCGAGAGGTCCGCCCACGAACGCGGGCAGACACATGGGTCTGCCCCTACACCGGAGGGTGTCCCCCGGCACGTGCGTTAGTCGCTCTTTTCGGGGTTGTCTTCGGGTGGAGGGGGTGTCGCTTCGTCCGGGTTTGTCATGGGCGGGGCGATGGCGGATGCCACCGCACGGTCGGCCGCCTCCCCTTCGAGCACCCTGCCGACCGAGCGGAGCTTCTGGTATCGCTGGTCGAGCAGCTTGGTCGTCGGGAGTTTCGCCAGGCGTGCAAGGTATTTGAGGATCTGTTTCTTGACGCTATCGGCGGTCTTCTTGGGGTCGCGATGTGCCCCGCCCAAGGGCTCGGGGATGATGTCGTCGGCGATGCCGAGGTCGAGAAGACTTTTCGCGGTGAGTTTGAGCGCTTCGGCGGCTTCGGCCGCGTTCTCGCCGCTCTTCCATAGGATCGCCGCACACCCTTCCGGACTGATGACCGAGTAGTAGGCGTGCTGGAGGATCGCCAGACGGTCACCCACGCCGATGCCGAGCGCACCGCCCGAGCCCCCCTCGCCGATGACGACGTTGATCAGCGGCGTCCTCAGACGTGCCATCTCCATGAGGTTGACCGCAATGATCTGGGCCTGTCCGCGCTCTTCGGCACCGATGCCCGGATACGCCCCCGGGGTGTCGATGAGCGTCACGACCGGAACGCCGAACTTCTCGGCGAGTCGCATGATCCTCAGTGCCTTGCGGTATCCCTCGGGATGGGCACACCCGAAGTAGCAGCTCACTTTCTCCTTGGTGCTTTTGCCCTTCTGGTGTCCGATGAGTGCGACTTTCTGTCCGCTTAGACGTGCGAAGCCCGCCACGATGGCGTGGTCGTCACTGAACGCGCGGTCGCCGTGCAGCTCGACGAAGTCCTCGGTCATCGACTCGATGTAATCGGACGTCTGAGGTCTGTCGGGGTGACGTGCCACCTGCACGGTTTCCCAGGCGGAGAGGTTGGAGAAGATTTCCTGCTTGAGTCGCTCGCAGTCCTGCTTGAGTGCGCGGATGGCGGCGAGGTTTTTCCGTTTGCCTTTCGATTCGAGGGTCTGGATGCGTGCTTCCAGTTCGAGGATGGGTTTCTCGAAATCGAGTCCGTTGGCTAATCGGGCCATGTGGGGTCACTCCTTGGTTTCGCGTGGGGTTCGGTAGACGGAGATGTCGTGCAACTGTTTCTGAACGAAGCT
>Ga0111220_1069_pt1 | contig 11107 bp, 11 predicted proteins | sample DeeMarSWOR152_54_FD_80384 | JGI IMG/M metagenome (GOLD analysis project Ga0111220, IMG submission 80384) | Planctomycetes bacterium DG_58
GATCGAATCGGCCCCCTCGCCGCTGTTGAACGTCACCGTGCTGCCGGTCTGGTTCCCGTCGATGATCGTGTCGGCCACAACGGCCGGGTCGTCCGGATCGGTGCTTCGCACGGTGATGTCCTCGCCGCGGAAGTCCACGTTCTCGGCGTAGGTGCCTCGGGCAGCGATCACCGTGTGGATGCTGGCGGTCTCGACGGCGGCATCAACACCTCGCTGGACTTTGCTGAAAGGCCACGTCTGCGTACCGTTCTCGATGCCCGACGTGTTGTCGTCATCCACATAGACGATCTCCGGTGACGTTACCGTGAACGGCACGGGGTTGCTTTCGACACCGTTGAGGCGGCGGACGACCACCACACCCGAGGTCGTGCCCGGCTCGACCCGGCAGCGAATCTCGGTGTCCGTCCAGGAGAGAATCCTGGCGTCGGTGCCTCCGATCTCCACCGTTCCCTCGGCGACGCCGAACCACGATCCCTGGATCTTCATGTACGTGGTGATCGGTCCGGACGGCGGCATTGCAGAGGCGACCTCGGGATCAGGCACGGACTTCGACGCCTGGGCCGTGTTGCCGTAGGCCCCCATGTTGATGCGGCTGCCGTTCGGCAACGGTTCGCTGGCGTAGTCCGAAGCCGGGTCGCCTGCGTCCACGCAGGGGCTTGTTACACCATCCGTCACCCAGCCACCAGCCGGATCTCGCCGACCGGCCTGGGACTTCAGGTGATAGTCGTTGATCGACGGATTGGCGAAGCGGGGATCAACGTCGATGTTGCCATCACCCCAGGTGAGCGTACACGACTGTGCATCGTCCAGGCTGATGCCCACCTCGCCAAGTCGAACGTTGCTGTACTGCACCGTCAACGACGTAGGGTCAGACCAAGGATCGCCCAAGAGCGCGACCTCCGGGCCGTCTCCGGCCACATTGCTCCATATGATGCAGTCCTTGATAGAGACTTGGCCGCCCCAGACACAAGAGACGCCTCCGCCAGTCGAGGCTTCACCAACCGCGGAGTTGCCCACAATCGTGTTGCTCTCCAAGACTGCGCTGACACCCATCTCCAGGAGAATCCCACCCCCGCAGCCATATGACCACAGTCCAGTGCCACCGGCGGTGTTGCCACAGATGACGTTGTTCCGGATGACGGGGGAGCAGGTGCGGCCACAATAGATGCCTCCGCCATACCCCTCGCCGCCCGGGCCATAGTCGCGATAGGCGGTGTTGCCGGTGACGACATTCTTCATGATGGTAGGAGACGACCCCCTGCAGTAGACCCCGCCACCACAAACGTCGAGCCCGTTCTGAAGGGTGAAGCCTTCGAGAACGGAACCCGGCCCTTCGCCGCTGCTAAACGTCACGACCGAGTCACTTTGGTTGCCGTCGATAATCGTCGCGGCCACAATGGAAGGATCGTCGGGGTCCGTGCTCCGGACCGTGATGGCCTTGCCGCTGAAGTTGACGTTCTCGACGTACGTTCCCCCAGCAACCACAACCTCGGCGCCGTCGGAGGCGGCATCGATTCCTCGCTGGACCGTGCTGAAGGGATAGGCGACCGTGCCGTTCTCAATGCCCGGCACGTTCGTGGTGTTGCTGACGTGGATTATGCTTGGGGTGGTGACCGTGAAACTGACGGCGTTACTATGCGGCCCCTCGGTCGGGTGAACTACAACGTCCCCCGTCGTAGCGCCTGACGGGGCGCGGCAGTAAACCTGTGTATCTGACCAGGAAACGACGCTTCCTGCGACGCCATCGAAGGACACGCTCCCGGCGTCGGCTCCAAAGTCTGTGCCCGTAATCCTGACGTAGCTGCATTGGGGTCCACTCGTCGGCGCAAGATCGGTGATGGACGGCCCGTTGCCGACAATGCGGAGATTGTCGAAAGAAAACACAGACCCCTCGGCTACATAGTCATCCGCTATTATCCCAAACGCATCGACCCCGCTGGCGGCATCCGAGAACTCTACGTCTCCGGCAACCAGAAGATCTCCATACAATACGTCAAAGGGTCCCCTGTCGAAGTCGAGCGCTGGTTTGAGTTGCTTCCACTCGTCGACATCCCACTGGAAACCCGTGTCGTCATCGGAGATGTATATGGGCTTGTCGTGGTGAAAAAGCACAATCGCCGGTACGCTCGCTCCTTCCTCGGCCGGAATGACACCATCGTCTGCTTCGTTTGCGGATGTAATCTTGAAGTCCAAAGTCAGCGCAACCTGTGACGAACTGCCAGCCGCATCGCTAAATCCATGGTAGGCAACGGTGTCGAAAACTTCCGGCGCATAGCGGCCGTCGGCCGTGACCCTTGCGGCCCATGAACCGGACGAAGAGGGCGCAGATTGGACAACACAATCCTGTGGGGCCGTATCCGCTTCCCATCCGAGTCGGCCGTTGAGGTCGCCCTCCGGATAGCCCTCGCTTTTCTCGAAGTCAGTCGCATTGATCTCGACGTCCGCGTGCGGGCAGGCAACAAGACCCGCCAGAGCGGCCACACTCAAGGCAACGCACGCCATCAACTCCCAGCAAGATGTGGGTCTCATCACCTTCCTCGCTCTAATCTGTCACTGACCCCAACAGAGTCCTCCGGGCGTTACCCTTGTCCACACAAGGAGCGCAGCCACCCCTCACGGCGCGTCCTCGCCAGCCCGGAAGCCAGCGCCCAAGAGGAGCAGGCAATGGCCATGTGTTCAGCGGCGCTGCCAAGAGCGGCGGCGCACGACGGCAACAATCCCCAAACCCAGGAGCAGAACGCTTGCCGGTTCAGGGACCGTAATCGTCCCGGGCACTGTCGTCAGCGTAAACGTTTCACCGCCGCCGGCCGCTTCAGTCTTGACCCCTGCCGTTGTTACATCAAACGCCAGGGAATAGGTCCCCTCGGCATCGGACCAGACTTCAAGGGCCCCGAGGTTGCCGGTGCCCGTGATGTTGCCAGCCACGATGTTGATGTAACTCCAGCCGTGGTCCGGGAACGGCGGCCGGTTGGTCGAATCAATCCAGCCCGTAAGGAGCGGCCCCGGCGCGAACCCTCCGACCTCCAGGCCCGGGGCCTTGCCGCCGAAATTGACAGTCAGACCGTCAACCCCGGCAACCCCTGCCAGGTCCAAGGCGGTCACGTCGATGTTGACCCAGACATGCTCGCCAACGTTGGCTTGGCCGTCTCCGCCGGCTATCGTGATCGTCCCGCCAGGAGCCACGTCAACAAGCACCAGCAGCGTAACCACCAACGTCCCCTTCAAGGCATAACCTAGCCCCCTCATCGGCAAACCCTCCTTTCGCCGGTCCCACGTCCGAAACCCCGCTACTTCAAAGCGCTAATCCGGCACCGTCTGGCCGTTGTTAACCCGCCAGATGGAGAAATCGGTGACCGTTACCTGGCCGTCGCCGTTAAAGTCCCCCGACAGTCCCTGGCCCGTCTGCCCGTTCTGCGCCTTCCAGACGGAGAAGTCTGTGACCGTCACGCTGCCGTCCCCGTTGGCGTCGCCAAGCAGGCGCACGGTGACGGTTCCCGCCCCCAGGGCCTCATCCGTAAACCATACCTCGTCCATCCAGCCCTTTTCGTCCATCACCTCGCACGTCACGACATAAGGCGCGGCACTTGCGGCCGGCGCCTGAGGGGCCGCATAGGTGGCGGTCGTGTCGTTCTCTCCGCCGCCCGCCACAAGTTCCAGGGCCTTGCCCGTATGCGGATTGACCACAGCCTTCCAGTTGTAAGTGAGGTTGTGGTCCCACTCCCAGTCCGGGTCAGGAGTCGCGGCAACCGTAAAGGTGATAGTGTGACGCCCGTCGGTCTTGGCTCCGTCGTTCTCGTACAGCCACGCGCCCGGGGCCGGGGCAACGTCAACGGGGAAGTCCCCTCCGGTGATCGTCAGGCCGGTTGTCCCGGTGGCGGTCTTTCCACCCGCAGAGACGGTGGCACTCACCGTTCCGGTTCCGTAACCGTTCCCCGCAGGAATGTAGGGCAGGTTGAAACGCCAAGTGCCATCCCGCTTCAGGACCGTGTGCAGCCGCATGGTGCCGTGGGCCTCTGCCGTGTCGCCATCGAAGGTAATGTCCACCGTGGCGGGAGAAGGCCCTCCCACAATCGACGTGGTACCGCTTGCGGCGAGGCCGCCGCCCTCCCCAACGACGTTGGAGGACGTGGCGAAGTGGATATCCAGATCCATCACCGGAGCGGGTGATGGACCACTCAGGGCATATACCCAAAGCAAGCCGCCGGAGGTGCCTAGGATGGCGGCAACCGTCCAGAAGATGAGAGCCCACTTGCTCATCGCGTGTGTCTCCTAGGGAGCGAGGCTGAGTGCCGCTGTCGGGCTCGCCTTATGGTGCCGGGTTGATTGTGAAGGTGATCGTCTCCGTTTCGGACGCGCCCTCTGCTTCAGCCGTAATCGTGGCTGTGTACGTCCCGGCCCTTAGCCCAGCGGGCATCGGGGGCGCCGTAAAGCCCCAGAGGCCGTTCTCATCAAGCGGCACCTCGAAGCTGCCCTCAAGACTGCCGCCGTCCGGCATAGGGTATGTGATCGTGAACTTTACCTGGGCCGGGCCGCCGACGATGGAGACAGTCCCGCCCACAGTGACCATCTGGCCCGCCGTCACAGGATTAGGAGTGATATGCGGCTCGATGTTGATGGCGGTGACGGGGCTCCCGGCGGCGCCGTTGACGGGTTGCCCGGCCACGATCATCCGCGGCGGGTTGAAGACCCCAGCCAGGAAGAAGGCGGCTGACGCAACCAGGATGCCCGCGCAGATGCTTATCTTCCCGATTCTACGAGAACGGATAGTCATTCCAAGTCTCCTGTAGAAATGATCGCGACCTTGTGACTGAAGTCCGGCGGAAGTGAGTTCCCAGCGACCTGCCCAACCAGCCATGCCGCGGCGAAAAAAGGGGTCGCTGTATCGGTGGAGGACCCCCCGTGAGAGCACGGACACACTGGCTGAAAGTGTGAAGGTGAATAGGAGAAGCCACGCGCAGCGTCCTCCCCCGGCCTTGCGAAGCAACAGCAACACGCGCTTCCGCCTGTGAGGGGGACGGAACAACCGTAACCAGAGAAGATGGGAGGGAAATCGTGCCGCCGGAAACCGCACGAACAGAACAACCCCCCTTGGGTCCCCTCACCCGGTAGGTGACTATAGCACATAATCCGGGAAAGTCAAATACAATCACCCTTTACAATGACCCCGGGTGCGTCAGGGTTTTGTGGCACTCAGGCGGCGGCATGGCGTTGGGCGTCCCAGTAGGGTTGCCACAGGTCCGAGTAGCGCAGGGCCGCCAGCGCCATGATCCCCTCGGGGTTGGGCGTATCCCACCGCATCCCGCTCCCTTTCAGCCGGGCCGTGAGGGTCTTGCAGAACGCCTCGGTCGCTCCGCTGCCGATGTCCCACAGCGCATCCGCCTTGGCAAGACCTACGTGGCGGCGAGCCATGGGGTCCCCTCACAGGTGGGCGGCAGAGAGAGCACATGCCGGGGGTGGCAATTCGAATCGCTGGGGCCAGTCGCGGTCCAGAACATCCGGATCATTGGACGCGACGACGAGGGCCCCGCCGCGGTTCACCTGCTCGGCAAGGAGTTCCAGCATCTGCTTCAGGTGCTGCCCATCGCAGCCGATGGACGGCTCGTCGAGGAGGGCGAGTCGTGGGGCAGCCGAGAGCATGGCGGCGATGGCCAGTCGGCGCTTCTCGCCCTCGCTCAGCGTGAAGGGGTGTCGGCGGCACAGGTGCGCGAGATCCAGTCGCTCGAGCAGGCGGTTGCCCTCGGCCTGGCCAGCGCGGGCGTGCTGCCAGGACCGGTATTCCGTCTCGACATCATCGTGGCGGAACAGGTAGAGCGGCTCCTGCCCGACGAGAGCGACGCCGCCGGCTCCGCGAGGCGTGGCAGCGCTACGGTGATGGTGGAAGCGCACCTGTCCGCGGGAAGGACGGAGCAGCCCGGCCAGGAGCCTCAGAAGCGTCGTCTTGCCGGCGCCGTTCGGGCCGTGCACGACAACGGCTCTCCCCGCACGGACGTCCAGATTGACCTGTGCCAGGACGTCGCGGCCGCTGCGGTAGGCGAAGCCGAGGTCCTTCACCGAAGCGACCCGTGCGCGGGACGCCTCGTCTCCGGGAGCCAGGAGCAGGCCGCCCGCCGGCGCGCTTGGGCAGCGCAGACCGAACGCGGCGCAGAACCCGTCGCCGTGAACAGCCGCAGGAAGACCGTCATAGACAACCGTTCCCCGGTCGATGACAACCAGGCGGCTCGCGTACCGCTCAATGAAGCGGGTCCGGTGCTCCAGCACAAGGATCCCGACCTCGCCACCGGCGGCAAGGGCCGCAAGATGCTCGAAGAGCGCGACGGCTGCCGCCTCGTCGAGCATGGAGGTCGGTTCGTCGAGAATCAGCAGGCGAGGGCGCAGCGCCAGGACGCTTGCGACGGCCACCCGCTGGCGCTGCCCGAGCGACAGCGACCGGATGCGGGCGCCTCTGAGTTCGGTGAGTCCTGTGGCGGCGAGCGCCCGGTCGAGGCGGTCGCTGATCTCGCCCGGCGGCAGGCCGAGGTTCTCCGGCCCGAACGCGACTTCGTCCTCCACGACGTCGGTGAAGATCTGGCTGCTGGGGTCTTGCGAGACGATGCCGGCACGCTGGGCGACTTCCCAGGGCGACAGATCCTCGATCGGAACGCCGTCCGCCCGGATACGGCCTGAGACGCGCCCCGGAAAGACACGCGGGATGAGCCCCACGGCGCAGCGGGCGAGGGTGGACTTGCCCGCCCCGCTTCGGCCGGCGACGCAGACCAGTTCCCCTGGCTCGATGGCCAGGCGCACCCCCCGCAGGGCCTCGACGCGCTCGGGCCCGAGGTCGCAGCGAAGGTCCTCCACGCTGAGCACAGGCGTCATGGTCATACCAGGGCGGCCACCAGCGGCAAGGCAGCGCACGCCCCGCCCAGCACCACACTGAGCGGGCGCAGGCGCCCGGCCCGCAACGCGGATCGGCGGCCCGGGTGAGACACGCCGCGGGCCTCGGCTCCGGCAGCGAGTTGGTCGGCGCGCAAAAACAGGCGGGCACAGAATGCCGCGGCCAGCCGCCACCAGGCCCTCAGACGCGAGGCAAACCCCGTGGCCTTCGGTGCGCAGCGGGCGCGTACCCGTGCGCCTTCCCGCGCCAGGCGCGCTTCCGAGACCACGAGGCCGGCCAGGTTCCAGGTGATCATGGCCGCCAGGATGACCGTCTTGGGGCAGTGCAGCCGCCCGAGCGCCCAAGCCAACTCGCCTGACGACGTGGACGCCGAGAAGGCCCACCCTGCCGTCAGGAGTGTGGCCACGCGGACCAGGGGCGCGACAAACCGTTCGGCCCGGACGTCAACCATCCAGATGGCCAGGCCGACGAACGCGAGCGCACAGACCAGCCAGATCAGGCGCCCCGGCCGCGCATGCCTGGCGCTGACGGCAGCCATCGCCGCCCACGCGAGCGCCATCGCAAAGGGAACGGTCAAGGGCCGGTCACCCGCCACCACCGCCGCCGCAGACAGACTCACGAGGACCAGCATCTTGACCCGGGGGTCGGCCCGGCGGACCGCGGTCGCCACGTGTCGAATAAGGTTGCCGATGTGCTTCACGGCCGACATCTCCGCAGCGACCCGTCAGGCCCGCCTGGCGCGCCGCCACACGGCAAGAGCCGTGCCGAGGGCCGTCAGCACGACCGTTGCCGGCTCCGGCACCGTGGTGTACGCGAGGATGGTCTGGCCGACAATGCCATCGGTCGTCATACCCATGTCCGGGTCCGTCCAGTCGGGGCGGGCCTCGCCCTGGGCGAAGAGCAGGTAGCGCGCTTCGGCGGGCAACCGCGGGGCGACCTCGGCGAGCAGCCAGGCCTCGAAGTCCTCGCTCGTGCCGGGATAGAAGCCCAGGGGGTCGTCGAGCGTGACGGCGGCCATGCCCGCGGGCGTCAGTTCCGAGACGGGGACGAGGAATCCGTCCCACGCGTCGTTGTTGAAGGTCATGTCGATGGTGCCGGGCCCCGCGAACGGGGTGTCGTAGTACCAGTCGAAGAGCGCGGCCAGGGCCCAGTTGGCCGCGGCCGAGGCCGCATACGTACCGCCGTTCGGAGAACCATCGAGCGGTCCGTGGGTGCCGTCGGCAGCCGGGTCGCCCGGCAGAACAAGGCCCTGCTGTGCGAGGGGCTTGCCGGGCGCGACGTGGCCGCCCAGGGCCAGCGCGTCAATGCCCACGGCGCCGCCCGCCGACAGGTCGAAGTCCAGCGTGAGCGTCCCTGTCATCGAGTGGATTCCCTCGACATAGCCCTGGGGGTAGTCGGGCAGCAGGATGCCCACGGGATTGGTGAGAGTGAAACTGAAACATCCGCCGGGATTGAACGTGGCTCCTGTGATGTCATCGTCCGTGTGCAGGAGATGATCGCCCGAGACAGTCACCTCAGCCTTGTGCTGCGGCAGGATCCCGGCATTGTCGGCGTGAGTGAGGAGCGTGAAATCGACCGGCCCGGCTGAACTGCTTGCCGCGAGGATCAGCCCTCCAAGAACTGCCGGCACTGCAGCGCATCGTCGCCACATGTTACCCCTCCTTTTTGTCTGCTCCGGATTCCGTTCCACCGGCAGCGGCCGGGTGTTGGGCCGGCCGGCTACTTGAGTTCTGCGTGTGCGCACGCGGCGTTCCGTGGCCACCATCGTGGGCGTGATCGTGCGAGTGGCCATGACCGCCGTGCCCGTGGTGATGGCTGTTGAGATGTTCAGCGACCCAGTGGGGAACGCCGGCGTGCGGCACGCTGTCGAAGTTCGGGATGTAGGGTTTGATGTCGAGAATCGGCGTGCCATCGACGGCGTCGAGGCCGCGGACGGTCATCTCGCCGGTCTCGGGGGAGAACGACACCAACTCCACCGCGGAAACCCCAATCGGGTTGGGCCGCACGGGCATGCGCGTCGCAAACACCTTGACGTGACGCGGCTTGTGGTGGTCCTTGGGCATCCTCCACTCGCGGGCCCGGTGGACCCAGAAGATGACCAGGACGTGCGAGTAGCCCTCCAACCCGCCAAGCAGCCGCCGATAGCGCCGCCCGAGGCGGATGGTGGATACGTCCTGGGTCCAGCGGTCGTGACTGTGTCGCACCTCGCCCGGCGCCGCATAGGGCGACTGCACGTAGCCGATGGGTTTGACGACGTACGTCGCTTGCACAACCTGGTCCTGCTCGACGCTTGGGTTGCTCATTCCATGACCCCTGCCTTGCGAAGTTCCGTTCCCATCGCCGCCGATACGAGGCCGGCAACCGCCCCGAGGACCACGTTGGCGGCGACGATTGCGCCCAGTACCAGAGGCATCACGTGCGGCCCACCAGGCATCGGAAGGCGCACGAGTGCCAGGACGGCAAGGACGGCCAGCATCCGCGCACCGCACAGCGCCGCGCCCGCAAGCGCCAGCCGGACGCGCTCGCTGGCCACGGGGCGCGTGGCGAGCCAGACCAGGTCGCCTGCCATCCCGCCTGCCACCGGCGCGAGCACCGAAAAGGGGATCATCCCTCCCAGGCCGAGGCTCGCCAAAGCCTCGGCGAGCCCGGCTACGGTCAGCACCCCCCGGCGACGGATACGGCACAAGATGACCAGCAGCACCACGGCGCGCGGCAGCGCCGCGGCGACCGAACCGGCCATGGGAATCGGAATCACCAGATGCACCGCGGCCCCCAGCAGTTTCCCCAGGACGGCCGAGGTCGCGCCGCCCAGGCAGGCCAGGATCAGCGCGCGGGTTTCCAGGAAGTTCGGTCTGGTCATTGCCGGTCCGTAAACGCTCGCTCCGTACGCTGCGGCAGAAACTGGATGCTGCCATCCACGAAAAGGACGTTGCGGCCGCCGCCGCAGCCGCCTTTCTCACGATGCGGGAAGACCGGGATGTCTTTGCGCACGTAATCGCTCATCAGCCACCGCGCCGCGGGCGAATCCGTCGTCAACAGGTGCGGATACTCCGACAGCAGCAGCGGCAGCGGCATCCGCGGGTCGCGACGCGTCACGCAGAAGTACTTGTACGAGACCCAGTAGCGCTGGCGGTTCTCAAGGGTGTCGATAATCGAGTCGCCCCCCGGGCCCCCGTACTCGGGGCTCTGGGCGTACGGCTCCAGCGCCTCGGCGCTCGGGCAGTAGAACACGTCCATCGTGTCCAGGTAGTGCGGGACGAGGGACGTCACAAGCACCCGCTGCGGGTTGCCGCACAACTCCTCGACGGGGAACCGGCCCCCGTTGTGGTTCGCGTAGACCCTGAGCGCCAAGCCGACTTGCCGGAGGTTGTTCGCACAGGACGTCCGATTCGCGGTCTCCATGGCCATGCCAAACGCCGGCAGCAACAGCGCCGTCACAAGCCCCACGATGGTGATGACGATCAGCAGTTCAACGAGGGTGAAGCCTCGGCCCCATGAAGGGCCGTCTGCCCGGCGCGCGCCGGCGCGAGCGACCCTCCACGACTGAAAGGCCGTCGGATTCCGATGCACGTTGGCAGGATGGTGAGGAGCGCCGGCCACGGTCCACTCCGACTGTGTAACACGATTTCCGGAAACGTAACACAACGGCGACTGAGGGTCAAGCGCGAAATCAAGATTCCGTCACGCCGCAGCGATGCTGTCACACCCTGACGCCACAGGGAAAACGTCGCACCTGATGCCGATAGCCTATTCGGTTCCGCAGGGACGAAAGAGGCGGCATGAGCGATCGGGAGGTGACGTTGACCCTGGAACAGGTGACCCGGTGCAAGACGGTTCGGGCAACGCCGGAGGGCGTCTGGCGGGGGGCGGCGGCCAAGGGCCTGAACCAGGCCATCGAGCGCGAGTTCACCGCGTAGGCGCGGGTGCGGGCGAGGCGGCGTTTGATTCGAGGCCAATCGTGTTCGATCCCGCGTCGAATGGCCTCCTCATCCTGCTCCTTGGCCCGACACTGCGGCTTCTGAGCGGGAAAAACCGAGTCCGGCCAACAGCCGCAGGATGGCGTCGACGTGGTACGTCACGCCGTACCGCCGGGCAATCAGCTGCGCCACACGCGGGCTGGTCCACAGGTCGGTGGCGAAGCCGTAGTGGCCGGCGCCTTTCAACAGGCATTGCACCAAGGCCCGCCGGCGGCGTTTCGTCAGGCGTGGAGGCCGCCCCGGCAATGGTTTGCGG
>Ga0111220_1003_pt1 | contig 11063 bp, 6 predicted proteins | sample DeeMarSWOR152_54_FD_80384 | JGI IMG/M metagenome (GOLD analysis project Ga0111220, IMG submission 80384) | Planctomycetes bacterium DG_58
CTTGTTTTCGAGCGCGTGGCCCACGAGGTCCGTAGCAGTGAGCACAACTTGCGTTTTTTCTCCATTGGCAGCCATGTGAGGCGCCTTGGCCGACCAGGGGGCGATCTTGAGAACACCCTCCGCCTGGTCGTAGCTGATAGCGCCGCTTTGCCAATCGTAGAGATGACCACCAACTGCCAGCACGACACTTCCGGGGTCAATCCCGACGCCTGCATCCTTCAAAGGCACATTCAAGATTGGGTTTCCCGCGGCTTGTTCGACTTGCATTTTGCCGACCGCAGGCGGCTCGAGATCGCAAAGGATCATGTAACGCGCGGTCCGGCTCCAGTTGCCGCACCGGTCCGCCGAGCGAACGTGGAGGTAGTAACGGCCCGGCTCGGTCAGCCTATAGGTTCCCGAGGTCGGGACGCGGGCCTCTGTCGGCGGGATGGTGTTTGGCAGGCAGTCGAAAACGGTGCTGTCCCCCGCGATACCGTTGGGGTCGTCCGATTTCCACGTGAAGGCAACAGTCTGCAAGTTCTTGTGAGCGAATACCGCGAAGTTGTCAATCCCCATCCATGCCCCTGCTGGCCCGTTGGCGCCGTAATCTTGGCGGTATTCCGCCTTCTGCGTCCAGCTCCCAAACTCGATACGCTCAACCTGGAACGACTTCCTCTTTGGGAAGCGCCGACTCAGCATGCTGTGCACAGGAACCAGCACGTGTCGCCACTTACTGTCGGCTTTCACGCCGACGGCATCACCCAGCAACGGGTGGAAGGGCTTCTCTCCCGTCAAGCGTACCGTGAGGGTTCCCAGTTCCGCAAGGCGAATCAAGACGTCTATCCTCATTCCAGAGGGGATCTTGCAGTCGAGACTGACCAGCGGCCATTCGGTCGTGTCAAACGCGCGGCTCACGGCTACAGCACCCATGTGGCTTCGCCATTGCTGGCGGGTGAGCTTCAGGAAACGGTTGTCCTCGCTTTCCCCCAGGGAAAGGGAAGCACCGAACTTGCCTTCTAAGGTGCGCCACTCCCCCAGGGCCTTCTGTTTACTTTGCTCCTCAAAGGTGTTTAGCACCAGCATCGGGTAAGCGGAACAGTTGATGCGCGGCGTTGAAGGCGGTAGGTCGTCCACATAGGTAAGCTCTGCTTTCTTGGCGCGGTCCACGGAACTCACAACCGTTATTTTCGCCTTGTGTCTTGCCGCTCTGACGGAAGGAACCTCGAATGACGAAACATCCCCAACCGTAACTAAGCCCACAAATATTCCGGTTCTTGGGCCTGTTTCTGTCAGTTCTACCTCGATGCCTTTAGGGTCAGCCTCGCTGGCGACGCTTACTAACGTGTGATCGACTCTGTCGGATGCGTCCTCCCCGATCAATTCAATCAGGAAACGATCACCGTGGCGTGCCTCCACATTTCCCAGCCAGCGGACGGACTTCACGTTCTTTGGAGGAGTCGGTGAGACGGAGAGCTTGACTCTTTCGGACAGCACGCTTTCGTTTCCAGCGGGGTCAATGGCCTTCGCTGCAAGGACATGAGTGCCTGGGGTGAGCCTTAACCTCGCAGTCGCGAACTTGCCTGTCTCATCGGTCTGGCACCGGGTGACGATCCTGCCGTCCAGAAGAATCTCCACATTGCTGCCCGGCTCCGCTTGACCGGAAAAGACCGTGCTGTACCCGGACAACTCACCAACCGGACGCAGCCCAGGGGGGTCAGGAGGGATCAGGTCGGCCATAAGTGCGATGTAGGCCAGGTATCTTGTTGAACCTGTCATCTCCGCCATCACGGCCTTTGTGGCGGGCGCTACCCGGCTGGGCATCCGGCGCCAGACTTCCTGCGTCAAGCTCACTGTCCTTGTAAAATGCCGTCAGTCTGCCGGGCTTGAGGAAGTTGACACCGGGCGGACGGAATTCGTATGATGAACCGATTACCTTCAGCTTGGGATCAAGCTTGGGTTCGTTTGAAGGCAGCATTGACACCAGCACAAAGTTCGAGGTGGTCGAGCCCTTGTCCACGTTCAGATGAAACCGCGCATCCGGGCTTCTAGCCTCCCCGCCCAGAACCTTGGTCAGAACATGAGCCACCACCACGTGAATCCGGTCTTCGACCGTTGTTCCATCTTTGCCTTCCACAACAAGACGGAGGCTATACTCGCCCAGAAGGTTCTCTCTCCAATCGCCGTACCTGTAACTGCTGAGACCTGTGCGCCAGTTGCCAAGCGTGCCGCTGGCACCGCGGTTGGGGTCCCACTTGACCTTCCCAGCGCTCCAGGGGTCCTGATTGTAGGGCTTGGTGCCCGAAGAGATGGGAATCCAGGTCTGCCGATAGGCCTTGAAATTCTTTCCCCCCGCGAAGCCGAACACTGGCACAATCGCACGCACCATGGAGTTGTTCCAGGGAAGTGTAATCTTGGCGACCAGAGGCTCCTGGCTTATGTCCTTGGGAGTAGCTTTCTTTTCCGATTGAGCCATCAACAGACCTGAAGATACCACGAACGCCAGCAGCAACAGCGTCGTCCTTCGGAGCGCCATGTTCTTTCCCCCTCAAAACTCAATGACAACGATGATCACAGCAAGCAGCAAGAAAAACACCCCCATCACGAACTTGGTCACGCCCAGATGCCTGTTCAGCCAGTCGCGTAGTTGGTCTGAGGTGACGCCTGCGTATGCTAACACAAAGACCCCGATGAGCGGAAGGATAAATGCAAGGTTGTAAACAACGAGGTAGCCAAGGGCCCGCAATCTTCGGCCCGAGGCGCTGAAGAGCATCATCCGCACCGCCGGGAGGTAAATCTGTCCGGTACAAGCGAGCTCGAGAATCGAAACGATCACGCCTGCGGAGAGCGCCGCTATTGCGATAGGCAAGAGAGCGATGCGCCGCCGCTGCTGCGAGATGTCCACGGCATCATCTTTCATCGCGTCCCTGTGCGCTCCGCCGAGGCGGCGCGCGATTGTCACGTTGATGCGCCGCTTGACTACGCCAGGGAGTTGCAGCAGAATCTCTCGAGGTCGTCTTTTCATCACCAAGCCGAGGTCATAGAAGCTCCCCGCCGCAAGCAGAAAAGCCAGTCCGGCTACAACGAAACTGATCGCGCGCCCAAGCCATGGGACGCGGGAAAGCACGCCCAGCAGTTCGCTCAGTCCAAGCCCGATGGCGAGGTAGGTCGCGAAGACCGCCAAGATGAAGCTCATGCCAATGGCCAACAGCTCTCCCCGTGCACGGCCCAGAGCGGCAAGATAGGAAATGAAGAACACAATCACCGCAAACGCGCAAGGGTTAACGCCGTCGAGAAGTCCGCCCACGACCATCGTTCCCAGTGTGAGCGAATCGAAGAGTCTCGTCAATCGCTTCCTCGCGGCAAACTTCTCCGATTCGCTGACGACCCACGGAGGAGTGTCTGCCCCTTCCGCCTGCCGGACCAATTTAAGTGCAGCGGCATCGCTGATCCCGTCGTCTGTGAGATATCCTTTCCCGACGACCAGTCGCGGACGCTTGCCGCGTTCGGCCAACGGAATCCCGGCTCTTTCTTCCACGATCTCCTGAAGGATGCGCGTCTCGATGTCCTGCTTGAGGTGGGTGCTCAGCTCAAGGTTCGGAGCCGACGATTTCAGGTACTTGACCACGTGGTCCGGCCGGCGGCAATGTGTGCACGCTGTCAGCGTAAAATAGATCCCGTAGACTTTGACAGCGGCTTCCGGTCGAACCTGCAGGCTTGCACCTTTGCGCAGGATTTCATCCACTGCATCGGGCCACCGCTCACCCTTATCTGCAACTCTGAGTACCACCGGGCCGAGTTTGCTTTTGATTGTTCTTTCCCCGCCGATGAGCTGCGAACCGACCAGCACCGCAGGCAGATCCTGGCTCTCCACGCCTAAGAGCTGCTCGATCTTGACAAGCTTGGCATAGTTTTCGAGCTTGTCGATGTCGATGTAAGTGGGCCGAATCGTGATGTTCAGCTCCTGCCCCAGCCGCTTGAGCGCCTTCCCCTCCACCGGCTCACAGTTCCGGCACCCCGGCGACCAGAAGACGTGGATTTCGACCGCCCGAGCCCGAGCCTCCTGGCTTGCCGGGGCCTGCTCGGCCGCCCACGTGCGATTTCCGGCCCCGGCAGGAAGCCAGGCCATCGTCACGGTCAAGAAAAAAATGCACCTTTTTTGTGCCATTATATTCGGATCTGGATAATTACTTTGTGAGAGAAGTCACGATACGTCCCGAGCCGGTCGGTGCAACTATTGGTGCCTCAAGGGCTTACGGGAGGGCGCCGGCTATATTCCAAAAACCGCATACAAGAGCAAAAAGATTCTTCTCCTTGACGCCTTGACCGTTCGTCTTTCCGGGAGTATTATGCATAGCGATGTTTGAGCCTGTCAAGCGGAATTGTGAACGGAAGTCCGTCGAACCCGAAAGGAGGGGTAGCCATGGCGGGTAAAGGCGTGACGTTGTTATTGGGCAGTGTGGCGGTCGTTCTTGTTGCCGGGGTCTCACTGGCGGTGGACTGCACCGTGTGCGACGAGTGTTCTGCCGATCCGGCCTTCGTGCAGAGGGACCTGCGCAACCCAGAAATGCTGCCGATCGTGAAGCGGCTGGCCTCCAAGCGTATCCGAGACGAGGGGCTCAAGATCGTGGTCGTTTTGTCAGAGGCTCAGGGCGCTTGTTGCGAAGACGAAGATGATGTTCCGCGCTCTCTCGTTTTGATTGGTTCCGAGGGAAGCGTTGAAGGCCGGGAAATCAAGGGAGGGCTCCCGGCCGAGGTGAGGTCCTTCCTTGGTTTGCGCGAGACTGAAGACAAGCAAGTGGGCCGGGCTTCGTCGTCGGGCAAGGTTCTAGAACCAAAGAAACCCCAGTGAGGTAGGCTCAGCCGTCGGGGGCGGCTGGTGACGAGAGTTAAGGACCCCAGAAAGGATCGGTTGAAAATGCGAGCCAAATTGCTTAAGATGCGGTTGCTGGGAGTCCCTCTTCTTATCCTGTCTTTGCTCAGTGTCGCAGAGGCTGCACCTCCGCACTACTACAAGTGCATTGGCGACAAATCTACGGCGTGGGGTTCCTGTCCGGAAGGATGCCCGACGATCAAGTTCCGCGTCAAGAAGGGCGCCGAGGTCAAGGCCAGCCACACGGCAAGCCCATGGACGTGGACGTGGCTGGAGGCGTGGGGCACAGGTGACTTCACGGCGGAGTGTTCCTGCGATGACGGCACCACTTGGGCCACTGCCGCGACGTATACGGTCTACGAAGTAACCAGCTTGGTCTGGGAAACGTATGGCAGCAATACGGCTCTCGATACGTGTCCTAAGTACGGAGGCAAGAGGATATTCCCGGGGAAGAAAACGATGACCGACGGAAGTGCCAGCGACCGTAGAAAGGTCACCGTGAAGGCAACGGTCTCTCCAGCCATCCAAGGGCGAACAGTCTACTTCAAGAGCTGGGACGTTGATGATCCCTCGACCAACTCATCGCCGGTGGACACCAACGGTTCTGCGGGGGCCGACAACCGGAATGGTGGAGCGGGGACGCTCTCGGCGGCCTCTGCAACCACGAACGCCGGTGGGGAAGCGACAGTTACGCTTACGGTGTCGCTGCGTCCGGGCGACAACTACAGGGGTGCTGCTGCGTGCAACCAGGGAAAATTGAATGCCATGACGCAAGCCCAGGCGGATGCCGGGACGCCACCGGATTATGTGAAGCTCTCCGAAATGCTGACGGTTTGGCGAAAGCTCTGGATCGACTCCGATCGCATGCAGGCCGACACGAGCAACACCAATTGGCTGTCGGACACGATTGATGCGGCAACGTATCAGAATCCGAACACTGACCTTGAAGTGAATGACGTCCCCGGCGATTTCGAAAAAGACGACCACTTCAACGGGGGCTACATCAAGATCAAGTACGCGACGCCGCAAACGCTAGCAGTTGTTGACTTCGACTCAAACTTGAACGATGATGATGTCTTCGTGGCTGGCGACCATTCGGCCGCTGATGGAAAGGAGTACGAACTTTACGATGATGACTATGACCAGAACCTGAGCCTCAAGGTAACATTCCCGGGCGACGCGGACACTTCACAGCTTGACGCGTTCGAGCCCGCGTTTGTTCTTCCCGTCATCGACTGCAGTACGCAGGATGCGAGCCTGACGTTCGATCGCAATGTCCAAGTCGCGGAAATGGATGCCCTCGTTACGACGGACTTTGAGTATCAGGGCAACGTTTCTGATAGCTTCTGGGGCGTGCATCTGATCTGCGGATTCCAAGCTCTATGCGATCAGGACAAGGACCCTGACGGTGAAGGAGACCTGAGGGGTAATGCAAGGAGGACCTTGCATGGCGCCTTTGTCTGGAGGGAAGTCATCAGAGACGTGGACTTACACAAGGAGGACCAGATCGTTATCCACGAGGTTGGTCACTGCTGCAACGCAGATGACGGTGACGGCGGCGTAATGGATGCCTTCGGATACGGCTTTACCGGCGTATCACTGGACAAGATCCGAGACAAAGATTGGGATACTTGGTAGGAATAGAACGATGCATACTCGGATGACGAATGGCTTATGCTTGGCAGTTGCTGTGCTCTTGCTGAGTATCGTGTACGCTCAGTCTTGGGCCGCCGGGGCCGAGGGTGATCGCATCTTTGTTATCACCGCCCTGCCGGTCAAGGACGAAATACTTGTCGGCGAGCCACTGTTTGTGAAGGTCACTCTCCAAAATAAGAGCGACCTGCCGCAGCGGCTTCGAAACCTGTCAGTCTACGAAGGAATCTCTCAACTTCCGTGGCGATTGGAAATTGCCAAGCCTGACGAAAATCTCAGGGAGATCGATCTGTTCCGGCTCGACGCGTTTCCTGTGCATCGGGACGAGAAAACGCTCGTCAGTTTGGCCCCTGGGCAGAAACTGACCGACTACCTCACGATATGGTTTGCCGCCCACGGCGACGTTCCTGAGGAGAGGAGCCTCGTTTTCCGGCGCGGCGGGCAGTTTCGATTCAGGATCGTGTTCGGCATTCAGCGTGAGGGAGATCCTCTGGATCAGCCGGCGCGGCGTATTGCTGCCGAGGGCAAGGTCAGGCTAAGCGGTCGCCCGAAGGGGTTTACCGAAATGGTCCGAGGGCTTCGTGCCATTATGCTCGACGATTCGAAGGTAGCCTATCAACACGCCAAGAAACTGCACCTTCTCTTGGGTGTGTTGAAGGACAGCCCCTATGCCAGGTTCGTGAAGTGGCAGATCGTTCGAAGCTATCCGACAGATGGCCAGGACGAAAGAGGAAACGACGTGTTAGAAGGCCCAGGGGGACGTGAGGAAGCTGGCCGTCTCATGGCTCTCGCGGACGATCTGCTTGGCGGCGGGGGGCAGGAGGAATCGCCCTTGGTCCGCGATGCCCTGACCATGAAGGGAATCGCCCTGCTTGTCGTCGGGCAGAAGGCGAAGGCACAAGAGATATGCGAGGAACTGGAGAGGCGGTACCGCCGAAGCGCCGGGATCAGAAAACTCCGGGCCTGGGCCTATTGATGCAGTGGAAACGTCTCTAACCCGATGGAAAGGGTTAGCCTGTCCACCTCAGCTGGCTTCTCGCCGGGCACGGCTCTTAGCCCCCGTGAGGCGCCCGAGGCGATCAACACCTCCTGAACATCCACGCGCGTGTGGCCTGGTCTTGACAGGCAGCGCAGAACCACGGGCGAGCCGGTGTAGTTTGCGATCTCGTATTTCCTGAAAAAGCGTCGGTTGGTTCCCGGCAGGCGCACCGGATCGCGCGGCAGAATGACCACGGCGCCCTTGATCTTGCCGGTCGGACGTGCTTCCTTCGCCACGTAGCCCGTCACCTGGACCGTCCTCGATGGCGTCACGGCGTCGTTAGTGTTGATGACGACGCGCTCGTTGACGATGCCTCGGAAGTCCTTCGGCTCGATCCTGACCGTTAGCTTCGTGTCTTCTCCGGCGGCGAGCTTCCTCTTCTGACAACTCACGCTCACGGGCGCGAGGGCGTACACGCCCAGGATTTCAAGCTCTCGCTTCCCTTCGTTCCTGATCTTGAACTCCGTCTCAACAGCCTGCCCGGCGTAAATCAATCCCGCGTCCCAACTGTCCGCGCTCAGTTCAATGATGGGCCGATTCGGGTCCCGTTTGACCGTGCCGACGATCTTGAGCTGAACGAAAGGCGTCTTCGGGTCGTTGGTGTGGACGTAAACGACTTTGCTCTGACGACCCACGCTCCCCGCGGAATTGAACTGAAGCCGAATCTTGACACTCCCTCCCGGAGGAATAGGCTCATCGCTGGCAGCGGCCGCCGCACACGCGGCACAAGCGGAACGAATGTTCAGAATCCTCAGGGGGGCGTCGCCTCGGTTTTCCAGCTTCAGTTCGCCACGGGCAACGAAGCCTTCGGTAATCTCGCCGAAGTCCCAGGTCGTGGTTTTGGCCTGCACACGCGGTTTGGCTGCATCGGATTCGCCCGCCATCAGTAGCGCCGGACAAACACAAAGAACAACGACGATCCAAAGGACTTTTCTGTGCATGATGTGGTGGCCTCACACCCGAATGGTTACTTGGTTTTTTCGAGCACCTTGCGCGTTTCCTCGACTGTGTCTTTTGCGTCTTCGTCTTTACTGTGTTTTTCGATGACCTCTTTGGCGAAAGCGGCGGCTTTGGCCTTGTCCCCGGAAGCAAGATGAACCCGGGCAAGAGTCAGCAGCATCTCAGGGGGAAGATTTCCGCGATCCAGCTTGTGCTTCGCTATCGCTTGTTCCAACAGCTCTATTGCTTCTTTGACTTTTCCCAGGCCGACATACGCCAAGGCAAGCTGCTGCCGAATCGCCAGCGCACGCGCGTGGTCGCTATGCGCGCTCAGAAAGACTTTGCAGAGCGCAAGGGCTTCCGCATGCTTGCCGAGTCTGTTCAACGACCGGATGAGACCCTCTTCCGCTGACGGTGTCTCCGTGGTATCCGGGTAGGCCGTGAGAAGCCCTCGAAAACGTTTCTCGGCCTCCTGGTAACGTTTGAGCTGCCGCAAACAGAGCCACCCTGATTGGAGAAGCAGCAGCCGTCGCTTTTCACCTGGTGGGAAGTGCCGACAGCCTACGTCGCAGATTTCGAGGGCGTCTTCAAAACGCTCCAGCTTCGTGAGACAGCGAGCTTGCCCCATGTAGGACTCGTGGTCGTTAGGCTTTTGCTGACGGTGTTGTGAAAACAGGGCGAAAGCATCCGCGGGACGTTTTGCCTGCTGCTCCTTCCAATAGGCCCATTTTAGTAGCCGCCGGTGATCTCGCTTGCCCATTTCTTTCTGAACAGCCAGGGCCTCCTCCCACTGTTTCTGCTCCTCACAGAGCTTGTACAAGCGTTCGCCGCTCGCGAACCAGACCCTTGAGTTCTTTGCCGTCGCGTGCAACTGTTGTAGGCGCTTGATAGCCGCCTTTACGTCTTCCTTCGCGTCCACGTCCGCCAGAAGCAGTTCGGCCCTTTCGTGCCACGATGGCCATTGACGCTGAAGCTCCGTGAGCGCGCGCCGGGCCTCACCCAATTTGCTCACTGTGAGGTAGATCTCCGCCGCGCGATACTTCCTGCCCGCGCTAATGTCGTGATTCGCCGGCGCATCTTTCACAACTTCTTCGATCAACCGGGCTAGCTCCAACAATTTGCCGCTTCTCGTGTACATACGGTCCACCGCGTGGTGGAGTGGTTCGGCATATGAGCTGGTAGGTCCTTTGGGGTTGTTCTTGAAATACCAACGCGCTGCGAATGCAACGTCTGCCAGGAGCCCGGAGGCGTCGCTCTCGCCCATCGTTATCTGTCGGTCGGGGGGCAGTTCCGTTTTGTCAGCCAGACCCGCGGCCATCTGGATTACAGTCTCCAGATCCGCAGGGGGCTTGGCAAACTCATTCACGCCCCGCCGGAAGAACTTGAGCGCGCCGCGCATGTCTCCCAGACAGCGATAGGCAGCAAAGCTGGTCGCCGCAGCCCAATTCCTATCAGCGTCAGTCAGGTCGCGCTCACTCATGAAACGCGCCAGGCCGTCAACAAGGGGCCTCGCCAGGTCAGTCCTTCCTCGCTGGCGGCACTGTTTGGCAAAGTCAGTGAAAACCTGAAAGGTCAGTTCACGCATCGCACTTGGATTGTATGGTCTTGGTGCGCGGACCTGCCGCAGCATGGCCTGTGCCGTCTCAGCCGCACCGGTGAGATCCCCCGCTTTCGTCCGGGCGTCGTAGAGACCGCGGTAGACGCACTGCCGCACATAAGGCTCGGTCACGGCGACGAGCAGCTCCTCGGCACGCTGAATGGCCTCCTGAGGACGGCCCGAACGATTGAGCAGAGAAAGCATTTCGCGGGCGGCGGTCGCCATTTCGTCGGGCGGAGCGTGCTGTCCGAGCACATTTTCGTATTGCTCCAGTTGTTGCGCAACCTGCGGGTCATCGCGCTTGGGAAATGCTGGCTCGGGAAGATTTCCGCCAAACAGCTTGGTTAGTTTCTCTTTTTGAAGCCCGTACAGCTCAGGGTGTGCAAGCAAAATCGCCGCCGTTTCTCGAGCACCTTTGCGGTTTCCTGCCTCGAATTGTGCCTCGACCTTGCTGAACAGAATACAGTGTGCAAGCGTCTTCGATCGCGCATCCGCAAGCAGCTTATCACACGCGCCCACGCGTGCGCGCGGCTCCATGACCTTCGGCATCAGTGCCAGTTTTTCTGTCACGGCGCGGTTGTAATTAGCTTGTGGCGTCTTTGAGTCCCTGATTAGCTCGTCGTCAATCCTCAGTGCCTCGGCGTGCTTTCCCTCCTGGGCCAGTTTCTTCGCGCGGTCTTGTTGGTAATCAGCGACGAGGATGTGACCCCAGTCCTTGTGGTACTGGTATGCCTTGGGCATTCTGTCTATGCGCGCGGCGAGTTTTTGGGCACCCGTCAGATCGTCCTTGGCAAGGAGCACACGTATCTTCGTTACCATCGCGGCCGCTTGGGCCGGGCCACCGCCGACGTCTTGCATGTACTCTTCGACGAACCGCTGGGCTTCCTCCTCTCTGCCGCCCTCAGTGAGCGCCTTGACGTAACCTTTTCTTGCTTCGTGCCGGTGAGTTGCTGTACGCGCAAGCTCGATGGCCTGCCTGTATGTCT
>Ga0111220_1038_pt1 | contig 10920 bp, 7 predicted proteins | sample DeeMarSWOR152_54_FD_80384 | JGI IMG/M metagenome (GOLD analysis project Ga0111220, IMG submission 80384) | Planctomycetes bacterium DG_58
GAAGTGATCTTATATCACTAATCGATGATTTCAACCGATCGCGAAAGGACTACTCACGACTTGCGCGGCTCATGATTCCCCGGCCGCAGGAGCCGCCGGGGAACGACGACAGCGCCGACGACGTTTCCCGGAGTTATTGAGGCAGGCCCCGGTCCGCTTCGCCCAGCGCTAAGGATGAATTCTTCCCACATGGGGGTGTCGTCGTCGCCAGGCTTCGATCTGGTCGCGAGGGATCCTGGTCCAGATTTTCTTGCGCTTCTCGGTGCCGCCGAGTGCCTTGTCCACGGTGGCCAGTGTCTCATTATCCGCCTCGTAGGGGACCGCGACCATGCGTGGGACCTTCTCGCGCATCGACGGGACGGCGGTGACGCCGCGGAAGTCGCGGGTCACGAGGTCACCGGCTCTGATCTCGCCGCTCCCCGACGGCATCGTGGTCGTCTTGGACGGCGCGACGACGGTGCACTCGCTCATATAGTCCTTGGGGTTTCGGACCATCAGCATCCCGGCGGGCCGGTTGTTCCTCACGACCCACAACTGCTGCCCGACGTGCACGCCGTCGAACAGCCCGATGTTGACGTTGGCCTGCTTGCCGTCGTCGTAGACCTTGGTGACTTTCGGGTCCACCAACTCGGCGACGTTGTAGGTCTGACCTTCGCACGACAGCAGCACCGCCGCCGCGCACAACAGGGCAATGAGTCGCTTCACGGTCTGCATGGATTTCCTCCCCGAAAGCAGTGTATCGACCGTACGGACGTTTTCAAGCAGATTCTGCGTTCGAGAGGGATGACGTCGGTCAGCCGCTTGCGGTCTCGTCTTTTTTTTCAAAAAAGTGGGCCGGAATGACAAAAATGCCGTTGACACCCGCGGAATTGGTGATATGAAGGGGTACAGGGAGTGTCTGAGGCCCTGAGAGGTGCGTTCAGCGGACCTGGTAGCAATGGAAGAGGTCGATGACCCAAATGCCGAGCTCGTATCCGTCCGGTGTTAGTGTGCGGTCATTCTCAGGCTCCCTTGCGTACTTTTACGGGTGGTTTACTGGTTTCAGGGATCGGAGGACCTAAGCCGTCTCGACATCCGGTCTTCACGGTCCCTGAAACCAGAAGGTTTCAGGGATTTTTTTTGGCAAGACCGGTGTCCAAATGACGGCTCCTCCGGGAAGGAGAAGAGATGATCATCGTCATGAAGAAGGGAGCGACGCCGGAAGAGATCCAGCACGTCATCGACCGTGTTGAGGAGATGGGGTTGAAGAGTCACCCCATCTACGGGACGGAACGGACGGTCATCGCGGCGATCGGCGACAAGCGTGGGGTGGACGTCACGTTCTTCACGGCGGCTCCGGGTGTCGAGCGTGCGATGCCCATCCTGGCACCGTTCAAGATCGCCAGTCTGGAGGTGAAGAAGGAAAGGACGGAGGTTCCGCTTGGCAGGGGCGTCACCATCGGGGGCAAGCGTATCGGGGTGATTGCAGGCCCCTGCTCGGTGGAGAACCGTGATGACCTCTTGCGGACCGCCCGGGTCGTCAAGGACGCCGGGGCCGTCGGACTGAGGGGCGGTGCGTTCAAGCCCCGCACCAGTCCCTACGCGTTCCAGGGACTGGAGGAAGAAGGACTGAAGTTTCTGCGCGAGGCGGGCGATGAGACCGGGCTCGCCGTGGTGACCGAGGTCATCGGTGAGAACACCGTGGAGCTGGTGGGAGAGTATGCCGACGTGCTCCAGATCGGTGCTCGGAACATGCAGAACTATCGACTGTTGAGGGCGGCGGGACAGAGCCCGAAGCCGGTGCTCTTGAAGCGCGGGTTCTCCTCGACACTTCAGGAGCTCCTTCTGGCCGCCGAATACATCCTCAGCCAGGGCAACCCGAACGTGATGGTGTGCGTGCGGGGCATCCGCTCGTTCGAGACCTACACGCGCTTCACGATGGACCTGGCGGCGGTGCCGGCACTTCAGGAGCAGACGCATCTTCCCGTGGTGGTGGACCCGTCTCATGCGACGGGGAAGCGTTCGCTGGTGACCTCGCTGTGTCGCGCCGCGGTGGCGGTCGGTGCGGACGGACTTCTGGTGGAGGTGCATCCGCAGCCCGAGCGGGCCCTCTCGGACGGGGCACAGTCCTTGAAGTTCGATGAGTTCGAAACCATGATGAAACAGATCGCCCCGGTCGCCGAAGCGGTCGGCAGAACCCTCTGAGCATGGCGTAGTCCCGGCCCCTCGTGGGCCGGGCCGTTTGGTTACGGAAAGCACGGCTGGACAAGCCAGCCGTGGCACATCTTTTACAGTCATGTGCTGAAATGAGCGTACACAGTCACTACCAGGACCTGAAAGAGCGACAGCAGACCGTCAGTGCATGGAAAGTGGGCGGACGTCTTGCCACGTTCCTGAAGCCCTACTGGAAGACGGTCGCGACCATGTGGGGGGTCCAGGTCATCGGGCTCGGGATGATGTTCGTGCCGGTGGACATCATCGGACGGGTGGTCAACGACATCACGGCGTGGGAGTTCGGCCGCTTCTGGATCTACGCCGTCCTCGTGGTCGCGAACGAAGTGCTTCGGTTCGGCATCGGCTTTGCCCGTGCACTGCTCAACGTGCGGGCCTGTGGACGTGCCGAGTGGGACATGCAGGTCAAGCTTTACGATGCCCTGCAGCGGATGGGTTTGTCCTACCACGACCGGGAATCGAGCGGTCAGCTCATCAGTCGGATGATCATGGACATGCGGTTCGTCGGGTCGTTTTTCCGCACGGTCATCTTCACGATGATGGAGGCGGGAATCATCTTTCTCGTGGGGATGGGGTATCTGTTCTACAAGTCGTGGGTGCTCGCCCTCTGGTCGCTCTTGATGCTTCCCGTGGCGGGGTGGCTCATCTTCCGGTTCGCCACCACGGCTCGACTGCGGTTCTACGACGTTCGACAGCAGTACGGTGATCTGACCAACGTCCTCTCGGAGAACATCGCGGGGGTGCAGGTGGTCCGCGGCTTCGCACGCGAGGACGACCAGACACGCCGGTTCGAGGGACAGGTGGAGTCCCTGATCGACAAACTGCTCAGCGCCATGCGCGTCGTGGCGTGGAACGCCCCGCTCTACGCCGCCTTCATCACCGTCGGACTGGCGGTGACGCTGTTTATCGGGGGCAACATGGTGTTGGGTCGTCCCATGGACAAGCAGTTGCTGGGGATGGTCATCTCGTTTTTCTTTGCCTTGAGGATTATCACGATGCGGCTGAGTTGGCTGGGACGCGGGGTCAGTCACGCACAACGGGCCATCGCTTCGGCCGATCGGATCTTTGAGCTTCTGGACGAGAGGCCGGAAATCCGGGACAAGCCGGACGCCGAGACGCTCCGGGAAGGCCCCGGACGCGTCGTCTTCGAGAACGTGTCGTTCGGCTACAGTGGGGATTCCACGGTGCTCACCGACGTCGACCTCACCGTCGAGCCGGGCCAGATGGTGGCCCTGGTCGGTCGCACGGGCTCCGGAAAGTCAACCCTTGTGAGTCTCCTGCCCCGGTTCTACGACGTGACGCGTGGACGCGTCGTTATCGACGGTCAGGACGTGCGGGACGTGACGATGAACAGTCTGCGCAGCAGCATCGGTCTGGTCTTTCAGGATTCGTTCCTGTTCAGTCGGTCGGTGGCCGAGAACATCGCGTATGCCAATCCGGACGCGGACATGCAGCAGATCATCCGGACGGCCGAAGCGGCACGGGCACATGATTTCGTGCAGAATCTGCCCTCCGGGTACGACACGGTCATCGGGGAGCGGGGCGTGACGCTCTCCGGCGGACAGCGTCAGCGACTGACCATCGCCCGGGCACTGATGAAGGACCCGCGCATCCTTATCCTCGACGACTCGACCAGTTCCGTGGACCCGACGACCGAGCGCGAGATCCACGAGGCCATGATGCACCTGGCAAAATACCGCACCCCGTTCGTCATTGCCCATCGTCTTTCCACCGTCCGGCGTGCCGACCTCATCGTGGTGCTCGAGGACGGACACATCGCCGAGATGGGAAGCCACGACGAGCTGATGGAGCAGGGCGGACTCTATCGAACGATCTGTGACCTGCAATTCGGACTCGCGGGGGGGCCGGCGGCCATTCGGGACGACACGGAGATGCTCGCCGCCGACGAAGAGGAGGTGGAGGAGGAAACCTTCGCCGACGAAGAGCCCATCGATTAACGTGTGATGAAGTCATGAGCGAGAAGGACGACAAACAGAGCCGGGAAAAGCAGCAGGCTCAATCCGGACCGGTCAAACAGACCACCGTCCCGGTGGACGCCGACGACGTGGTCTACCAGGCCCCGCTGAGGTGGGGTCTGATCGCCCGACTGCTGCGGTTCCTGGGACCCCACAAGCTGCGCATGGCCGGGAACGTCGTGCTGGTGGGACTTTCCAGCGGTGCCATGCTCCTCGGGACGTTCGCCTACCGTGAGATCGTCGGGTGCCTGGAAGTCGGTCCCGAATACCGCACCCGGTTCTACGTCTGGGTCGGGATTCTCGCCCTCAATGCACTGGTCGTCTGGCAGCTTGAATACTATCGGGAGATGGGACTGGTGAAGCTTGGACAGCGGGTGCTCCTGGATCTCCGCATGACCCTCTTCCGACACCTCCAGCGACTCAGTCTCAGCTACTACGACCGCACCAAGCAGGGGTGGATCATCAGTCGGGCCACCTCCGACCTCGGTGTCCTCGAAGACATCATCACCTGGGCCGTACCGGAGCTTTCCAGGATCGTGTTTCTGATCGGGGGCGGGACGATCATGGTGATCGTGCTGGCACCGTTTCTCTTCTGGGTCCTCGCCGGCGTGGTGCCCCTGATGGTGCTGGTCACGTTCTTTTTCCACGGACACATCGCCACGGCCTGGCGGGCGGTGCGGACGCAGATCAGCAGGATCTGTGCCAATCTCGCCGAAAACATCGCGGGCGTTCGTGTGGTCCAGGCCTTCACGCGGGAGCGTCGAAATCTTCACGAGTTCGACCGGCTCAACGAGGAATACTACCGTGCACGGGTCAAAGCGGCCATCGTGCACACGCTTTACTTCCCGAGCATCGGTGTGCTGAGTGCGGTCGCCACGGCCGCGGTGATCCTCCTGTTTCGCTGGCAGGGCGAGGCCGCGGTGAGTCGGCTGCTGCAGTCGGTCGCGACGTCGGGCGACCTCCTGCGCGTTGGCTGGTACGCTTCGGTCGCGATACTGGCGTCCCCTCAGCCCATCAGGATCAAGGACATGATCATGGTGTTGGTGATGCTGAGGAGGTTCTTCGAGCCGATCCGGCACCTGTCGCACCTCTACGGCACCGCGCTCGGGTCCATGGCGGCCGCCGAGCGCATCTTCGGACTCCTGGACACCGAGCCCGACGTCAAGGACCGACCCGGGGCACGCGAGCTGCCGACCATCGAGGGAACCGTCCGGTTCGACGGCGTCACCTTCGCCTACAACGAGGGCGAAACGGTGCTCGAAAACATCAACCTCGAGGCCAAGCCCGGACGGACCGTTGCCCTGGTCGGACCCACCGGCGCCGGAAAAAGCTCCATCATCAATCTCCTCTGTCGCTTCTATGAGCAGCAGGAAGGACAGATCACCGTGGACGACTACGACATCCGTGACGTCACCATGCACTCCCTGCGCTCCCAGATGGGCATCGTCATGCAGGAGCCGTTCCTGTTCTCGGGAACCGTGATGGAAAACATCAAGTTCGGTCGGCCGGAAGCCACGGACGACGAGGTGCACGAGGCCGCGAGGGCCATCGGCGCCCACGACATCCTCGCCGGACTTCGCAACGGCTTCGAAACGGAGGTGCAGGAGCGCGGGGAAGGACTCTCCGGCGGGGAACGACAGCTCGTCTGCTTCACCCGTGCCATGGTCGCCGACCCGCGCATCCTTGTCCTGGATGAGGCCACCTCCTCGGTGGACACCGCCACCGAGCTCAAGATTCAGGAAGCTGTTGACCACCTGGTGCAGAGACGGACGAGCTTCGTGGCGGCACACCGTCTGAGCACCGTGCGCAGCGCCGACCAGGTGCTGGTCGTCCAGGGCGGTCGAATCATCGAGCGCGGGACGCACACGGATCTGCTGGCCCGCGGCGGCGAATACGCCCGGATGTATCGCGAATTCCTGCGGGAGGGGTGAGCCCGGACCTCGACGGCGGGGCGTGGAATCTGACGGGTGAAATCCGGGCAAAGGTGCCAGGCGTGCTGCGGGGCGGCCCGTTGGAGTCATGCTTCTTTAGGATCCCTATAGACGGAAAAAATCATTGACACCCTGACATCGGCCCCGTATCTTTGACGCGCGCTTTTTCGGCCCGACGACTGCGATTGCAGGAGGAGAACATGCTTCGAATGGTAAAGAGGGGCTTGCTGCTCGGACTGGCTGCGCTCTTTCTATGCTGCACCCTCGGGTGCAAGAGCTCGGAAAAGACAAGACAGGAGGAGCCGAAAGGCTGGGGAGAGGACACCCGCAGCAATATCATGACCGAAGGCGTCGAGGGCAAGTGATCTCGGCTCCGACCGAAGGGCTGCGCCGGGAACGTCCTGTTCCTGCTGTGTGTGAAAACGTGAGGGATATCCTGAGTCACTCCGGTGCATTCGGGATATCCCGCTGAACCTTCTGGGCTCACATTCCGAGAGGACCTTGTCTCGGAGGGGACCGACTTCTTCGGGACGAATGGGGAAGGTCGATGGTGATGAGGGTGTTTGTCCTCTCGCTGGTGGTGGTGCTTCTTCTGCCGGGGATGCTCTTCGCCGGCGAGAAACTCTACCTCTCCCGCACGCTCAACCTCGACTTCCGTCACCCCGGAAAAATCCTCGTGGTGGCCACAGAAGGCACCGTCCCTGTCGGTGAGGAAGTCGCGAAAAACTCCTACGCCCTCATCCTGCCCAAGCGCGTGAAGTTGATCCTCTCCATCGCACAAGACAACGAACGCAAACGTCACTATCACATCGTCGTCACCATCCAGGACGAGCTCCGGCCCGTGGACAAGGCAACGGACGTCATTCGTCCCGGCAATTTGGTCACCCAGCTCTGGCTTGCCTCCTATCGCTATCAGTTCACGATCCTGCGCAAGCACGCCGTCGGGGGCAACCGCTTCGTCACCGCAGTGGTCAAGCTCGACGTCTTTGCCCCCGGACCGAAATGACCTCGACGTGGACTGCCTGGAGCCCGGGCCTCCTGGAACGTCCAAAAGAGACCCATCCGAGGAGAATCGTTGTTATTTTTCTTGTCTCGATTGGCGATATTCACCAGGGAGGGTAAAATAGGGGTAGTGTGCCCGTTTGTGGGTCCCTGTCGCACTTTGGGGTGGGGTCATGCCTAAGCTCATCGCGGTGAAGTCCAAGGAATCGCCCGGACTGACGAAGCTCCTGTCGGCCATTCCGGGGGACTACGAGGTGGTCGTCGCCGCCGACATGAACGAGGCGCTCAAGGCGCTGCGTGAGGACGGCGCCGAAGGCATCATCGCCGACCGGGAAAGCCTTCCGACTCGACCGGAAGCGGTTACCGGGGTGGACCCGGAGACCGTGCTCAACGCCGTCCAGGAAGGCATGGCGGTCGTGGACGACCAGTTTCGCATTATCTGGGCCAACGAGGTGTTCCTGAAGAGTGGACCGACTGAAGGCGACGTCTTAGGCATGCCCTGTTATCGTTTTCTGCACGGACGAAGTGAGCCCTGTCTGGGATGTGAGGCCAAAGAGACGTTTGCCACCGCTCGACAGGCCAAGCGCGTCCATCAGAACGTGGACGGAAACTACTGGGAGAGCGTCGCCTCTCCGGTCCTCAACGAACTCGGCGAGGTGGTGCAGGTGGTGCTGGTGACGCGCGACGTCTCCGAGCGGGTCTTTCTCCAGAGCAAGATCGAATCCATCTACCAGGCCGGAAACCACCTCGCGAGTCTCGACTGGGCCCAGGTCAGTCGCATGTCTCTGGACGAGCGCATCGAGCACATCAAGCAGAACATCGTCAGTCACACCGAAAAGCTGCTCGTTCTTGACAGTATCCTCATCCGCCAGCTTGACGAACGCACCGGCGAGTTGAAGCCCATCATCTACGTCGGACACTCCGCCGAAGAGGAGGGAGCCATCCGGAAGGCGAAGGTGCTGGCACAGCGCGAAGGACACGGCATCACCGGATACGTCGCCGTCACCGGACAGAGCTATCTCTGCCGCGACGCCTCCACCGACCCGCTCATACGACGACACACCACGGAGTTCGGCTCGCAGGTGACCGTCCCGCTGAAGCTGAACGACCGGGTGGTGGGGACGATGGCCATCCGTTCGGCACGTCCGTGGGCCTACTCGGTCGAGGACGTGAAGTTCCTCGAGATCTTCGCGAACTTCGTGGCGACCGCACTGAACACCGCGAACCTCATCCGGCTCGAACACGACGTCACGCACGGCCGCATCGCCGAGCGCATCGCCCACGAAATCTCCAACCCCATCAACGCCGTCATGAACGACGTTTACCTCCTGCTCCAGGAATACATCGGTCACGACTCGAACACGATCGCCAAGCTGAAGGACATCGAGCACAACGTGGACCGGGTGAAGGAGTTGATCACCCACATCACCGACGAGGGCAGACCGGTGACGGTGGTGCAGCGTCGCGTGGAGGACCCCGTGCTCAAGGGAAAGCGGATTCTCGTGGCCGACGACGACGAGGCGATTCGCGAGACCATGTCGGACATTCTGGCCAAGGACGGCTGCGTCGTCGAAACCGCCGGCGACGGACTCGAGGTGATCGACATGATCGACCACCGTCAGCCCTACGACCTCATCCTTTCCGACGTCAAGATGCCCAAGAAGGACGGGTACGAGATCTACTCGCACATCCGCGGGAGGTTCCCCCATATGCCGGTGATTCTGATGACCGCGTTCGGCTACGACCCGAAGCATTCCATCGTGCAGGCCCGGGAGAAGGGGTTGGAGGTGGTGCTGTTCAAGCCGTTCAAGGTGACGAAACTGCGGAAGGCCGTCCACGACGCCCTCCTCGCCGGCCGCGAGGCACAACGGGCCTCCGAGTGACGCCGGTCGGCTCACGCATACCCCCAAAGGTTGTTTCACCAACCCCGTCCGCCGGAATTCACACCGACGGCAGAAACGTCGGGGTCACGTCTCTTCATAGGATGTGGCATGGACGGCTTGCCCGTCCGTGCGCTGCTGTCGATATCCGCATAGGCTCCAAGAGGCCCCTCACCCGGACCCTGACGCTTCGCCTCCTTCCGGCTGACGCGCCCCCCGGCCCTCCCCGGCCCGGTGAACCGGGGGAGGGAACCGGAAGGCCCCGCTTCAAATTGCCAAAGAGCGGAAAAAGTACCGCGTGTGCTCTGTTGAAAGCATAGGGGGACGGGCATTCGCGCCGTCGCCAAAGCGGCTATGGCGCGTCGGGGACTTGCCCGTCATGAATCGGTGCCGGACAGGAATATGCATTGTGCCAGTTTCGAGGGCGCCCCCCCGGGGGAGCACTGTTGTCCTAAGTTGTTGTAGCTTAGGGCCTTGTGCCCGTGGTGTCGCCGGGCCCTTGTGGCCCGCCGGTCGGGGCGTGTGCGGCAAGGTGCCGGGCCGCCCCACGAGGGGGCGGCCTCACCACGCCCACAAGGGGCTAAGCTACACAAAAACTGGCACAAGGCATCGGAATGTCCGGCCGGGCGTCTTTTCAACAGAGCATGCCGCGTGCCTTTTTCAGGGGCAGGCTTTTCGGGCCGCTCGAGGCGCCCGGCGTGAGAGTGCCCGGGTCAACGCTCACGACGAGGCGGTGCGCACGTCCCCCGGGCGGCTCCGAAAAACACAGCCCCCACTATGGGGTGGGGGCAAACAAAATCGCCCCCAAACTTCGTGAAAATATTCACAATACCCCTCTCACAGCCTCCAATCCGCGAAAAAAGTCCGCGAATTTTCTCATTTTTCGTTTTCAGGTGGCAAATTACGGATAGATACGGTCCTCTTCGGACCACAACATGTTGTGGTCCGGGAGCCCGGCAGGCGGGACGCAGTCCATCAAAACCGGTCCGGGAGAACACCCTCTACGACGTGTTCCCCCGGACCTTTGGCGAGGAGAGAGAATCCGTTTCGCGTCGCGGCGGGTCACCCGAGAATCGCCTTCAGGTCCTCCTCGGGCGTTGAGACGGGCGCGATGTTGAACGTGTCCACCAGGACCTTGAGCACCGTGGGCGTCACGAACGCCGGCAGGCTCGGCCCGAGCCGCATGTTTTTGATCCCGAGATGCAGCAGTGTCAGAAGGATGCAGACCGCCTTCTGCTCATACCACGAGAGGATCATCGAAAGCGGCAGGCTGTTGACGTCGGTGTCAAACGCCTTCGCGAGCGCGACGGCGATCTGGATCGCTCCGTAAGCGTCGTTGCACTGCCCGATGTCCAACAGACGCGGGATGCCTCCGATGTCCCCGAACTCCAGCTTGTTGAAGCGGTACTTTCCGCACGCCAAGGTCAGGATGACACAGTCGTCGGGGACGGCTTGAGCGAATTCGGTGTAGTAATTCCGTCCGGGCTTTGCCCCGTCGCACCCACCGACGAGGAAGAAGTGGCGGATGGCGCCGCTCTTTACCGCTTCGACGACGTTCCCGGCGACGCCTAAGACCGCCGCGCGACCGAAGCCCACGGTGATGGTTCTGTCGGGACCGTCCTCGGTGAAGCCTTCGGCCTTGAGCGCGGCTTCGATGACGGGGGCGAAGTTGCGGTCGCTGATGTGCGTCACCCCGGGCCACGCGACCAGTCCCGAGGTAAAGATCCTCTCCTCGTAGCTCTTCTGCGGACGCTGGATGCAGTTCGTGGTCATGAGGATGGCGCCCGGGAACGCCGCAAACTCCTTCTGCTGGTCCTGCCAGGCGCCGCCGTAGTTCCCGACGAGGTGCTTGTATTTTTTCAGCCCCGGGTAACCGTGCGCGGGAAGCATCTCACCGTGCGTGTAGATATGGATGCCCTT
>Ga0111220_1050_pt1 | contig 10892 bp, 8 predicted proteins | sample DeeMarSWOR152_54_FD_80384 | JGI IMG/M metagenome (GOLD analysis project Ga0111220, IMG submission 80384) | Planctomycetes bacterium DG_58
CGGCCTTTCAAACGTATGGGACGCCGACGTCCCGTCTCGTCCAGACCGAACGGCTCCCCGTCGGGCGTCATCGTGAAGAAGAGCCGGCCGTGGTTCTTCGCACGAATCGATTCCATCTGCTCGAAGACCTCGGCGATCATTCTCCGGAGGCGTTCGCGTCTCTCGGTCTTTTCCGCGTCGGAAAGCACTGAGCACCTGTCGAGCCACCTGGCATGGCCGACAAGGGCCTCGAGCCCCCTGCCCTGTATCCATGCGTAGATCGCGGTCCGACTCTTGAAGTCCCTCGTCTGGTCCGCGAGCACCGGGAAATCCTCACCCGTGAGCATGCTCAGTTTCGTGTCGATGAAATGGTACTCCGGATGCTTCTCGTACCGGTCGAGGATGGCGTCTAAGACGGTGACGACCATCACCTCGTAATCGACAAGCACCTCGCGGAACGTCTCAAGCTCCGCCAAACCCACAACAGTCCGCTTGAACCCCTTCATCGCATCTCCTTAAAAAAGACCCCAGAAAAAGACCCCTGGAGTCTTTTCTGCCCCGGAAATCGGCCCTCAGTGGCCAAAAATGCAGAGAAAAAATGACTCCTGGTGTCTTTTTTCCTTCGGGGCGTCAGGGCTGGGGGTGGTTGGTTTTGTCATTTGGGTCTTTGGGTCGGGTGGCGCGGGCGGTGAGCCAGCAGGTCACGCCGATGCCGATCAGGAAGCCGGCAATGCCTCCGCCGAGAGGCAACAGGAAGGCCAGGGCCGAGTCAAGTGCCATGCCGACAAGAGCGCCGACAGCCGCGCCCAGCATCGTGCAGAGCGTCACGACCTTCGCGTTGCGACTCCAGTTTCGAAAATCACGCCAGGAGCGAAAATCCCAATTGTAGAACATCGGCCAATCCCCCAACTGGGGCCTCGGCGAACGCTTCGACCGCGGGTAACGCAACGATGGTGCGGGCGAAGGCCTGCACGGTTGTGCCTACTCTGGAGCGGCGGCGGCGCCTGCCGCAGGCTTCGGAGTGGGCGTCGTCGGAGCTTTTCCCCTGTGCCAATCGAAAATCACCCCTAACGCGATGATCGCCGCGATTACGGCCGCCACCACGACGAGGATCCACCAGCGACGTCGGATGCCTGTGGCGCCGGCGGGGTATCTCGGTCGCTGGGTGAAGAAGCGACGCTGTCTGCGACTGAGTCGCATGCGTGCGTTGATGGCCCAGCCGGAGCCTTCGAGGATGGCGCTCAGGTCGCGTCGGCGCAGCTTGAGGATGGCGACGATCGAAATCGGCAGCATCACCGCAAGCACCGCCACGACGACACCGATGATGATGGTGCTGTAGTCCAGAGCCGCGAGTGTCTTTGTGATGTAGGCCAGTGCCGTACCCAGTGCGGCAACCGCCACGCCGCCACCCATCAGGAGTCCACCGGCCATCAGTCCCCCGCCGCCCTTGGCAGGCGCCGGTGCGGGTGCGGCCTGAACCTGTGTGACGGCGGCAGTCGCGGCGGTGTCGAGTTTCTTCTCGGCCTGTGCGGTGATGGCCTCGATCTTTCCGGTCAGCGCCCGGCCGATGCGCTGGAAGGGAGAGGCGAGGGCCTCACCGAGACTTATGGGGTTTTCGATGATCTGGACGATCTTCGCATCCCACTCGTCGCCCTGCGTGTCCACGAACAGTCCACGCTTCCCGACGCACAGGTTGCCCTTCCCGCCCGAGGTCACGGGAATCGCCACCTCGAGCTTCTCCTTTCCGTCTCTGGACGTGATCTCCGCGTAGATGACGAACATGTTGCTGGTCCCTGCGACGCTCGCGTGCGCTGCACGGTCGCCGGTCTTCACGCTCATGTTGAAGCGTCGGCCGTCACAGACGAGCGTGCCCATCTCGAACATCGCCCGCCGCTCTTCGTGATAGAGGTCCGGAAAGCTCACGAAATTGTTGGCCAGCGCGATCATGTAGGCCTGGTAGAGGATGAGCTTCTCGGTGAGACGGATGTTATCGAGGACGAAAGCGGTGTTGGCGCTTTCGGCGATGAGCGCCTCGACGGCGGTCCTGTACTTCCTGTTGAGGTATGTGCGAAGCTTCTGGGGTCCGAGCTTTTCGACGGCGTCGTCGGGCTTCTCCTCGAGCCACCTCTGGTGTGCGCCAAAGGTCGCCTCGACTTTTCGCCAGTCCGCCTCCGTCAGCATCGGGGTCGGTTCCCCCAGCGCGGGTTCGACGGCACGTGTTCGAAACTCCTCCAGCCGCTCGGCGTAATAGGGGTTGGTCCTGTCGTCCAACGGTAGCGTTCGCTCGACGGTCGGCTTTGCCAGCGGGGCGTCTTTGAGGACCTGCTCGATGACCGCCGGGTCGTCGAAGTCCATGCTGTCCAGTTCGACGTCCCGGGGCCCGATGCGCCTGGCAAGGGTCTCATCGAGGGCAATCGCCCTGCATTGGGCGAAGTACTGGTCCACCTTGTTGCGAAGTGCGGAGAAGGCCTCGAACGCCGAAGCGGTGTCCTCACCCAGCGGCATGATTTCGGTTTTCGTTTCCCCTTCAGGGATTTCACCTCGCGCGTGCCATGCGAGGTAGGCATCGGCGTCACTCAGGAACTTATCGAGTTGTTCCCGGCCGACGCCCTGCTTGCCGCTGGGGTGTGCGGCGCCTCCCACCGTCGCGAGAACATCGACGAGGAACTGCTTTGCCTCCGGGTCGGCACTCGCCTCGGGAAGCACCACCCCGGCCTCGCTTACCGGTGTGCCCTCGACCTTCTGCTTGATCCGGCGGACCTGTTTGAGCGTGATCTTGTCGGCGTCGGCGACCCCGGACTGCTTGAGAATCTTACTCGCCGATTGATGGATGCGCTTCCCGTCCTCGTGGTCGGTATCGATCGCCCCGAGTCTCAGTGAGGTCCGGCGGTCGGTCACGCCTCTCCTGTCGCGCAGCACGTCGTTCAGCCAGCGGATGGCGTCTTTCATCTCGTAGCACAGGATGCGACCGTTCCGGTCGGAATCGACGTGACTGAGAAAAACCGGGTCGCAGCCTAAGGTGTCCACAGGAGCCCCGGTGGCCACCCAGTGGGCCTCGTTCAGCTCGAGGATGCGGTCGAGGTCCTGTGCCGTCTCGATCTTCAGGTGGTAGGACCGTCCGTAGCGCACGAACATCATCGAGTCGCGATCTGACATGGGGCCTCCTTTCGTCCTCAGCGAACCGCCCTTGCCCGCGAAGAATCCGCTCCCAACCGCGAAATGAGGATATCGACCTTTCTGAAGCTTGTCAAGATGATGGGCGAACGTCCCGGGCTCGGGCTTGAGAGGATGAACGCGATCTCGCCCGCGTGCCGCCGCCGCGGGCGACTGCGGCGGGGCTAACGGCTCTCGTCGGCGGGACGTTTCCTTTCCGAAACCAGGACGTCGAACTGTCCCACGGGATGATAGAGAATCTCCGAGTGCGGATAGCAGAACCGGACCTTGTCGGACCGTGTGAAGCGGTCGAAGACGATGCCCACGATTTCGCTGGAGATGCGCTGACGCTCCGTTGCGATCGCCTGATAGCGGACGCGGGTTCGGATGCCCCAGTCGGTAAATTCTTCGCGGGTGAACGGCTCCTGTCCGGTCTCCGCGATAATATCGCGCGTGACCTCTTCCGCGGCTTCGATCAGAATTCGCTTTGCCTCGGCCAGATCGGAGCCGAAGGTGATCATGACGGGGACCTCGTCAAGGATGAATCTCGTCTCCATCGCATAATTGTAGATGATCTGTTGGAACAGGGTGGCGTTGGGAATCATGACGCCGCGGCCGGATTTCTCCTCGCCGCCGATGGTGCCGCCGACCTGGTTCAGCACGATGTGTGTCAGGTTGATGTCCGTAACGTCTCCGATGATTCCGGCGATGATGACGCGGTCGCCGATCTTGAAGGGACGCTTGACGATGACCATCAGCCAAGCGGCGATACCGGTTACCGGTGCCTGCAAGGACCACCCCAGAATCATTCCCAAAAACGCTGCGGAAATCCCCAGACTGACCAACGATCCCGAAAAGCTGACAATGAGGAAGATGAGTCCGACCCCCAGCCAGACATACCGCCACACCAAGAGGAACTGCTGGACGTTCTCGGGCTTATGTGCCCTCGATCTCAGGTAGCGTCGCAGCAGCAGCGTGAGGAGTTTGTATGCGATGATCAGAATCACGAGGGTCAGCACGGCGTAGACGGTCCCGCGATGAGCATCGACGAATTTCCACATCGGATGACTCCTTGAGCCCTAAGGCTCGAGAAAATTTGAGGCGAACAGAGTTCCGAAAGCTCGAATGACTGCGTGGAACGGGGCATCATTTCATCGGATACCCACCGCACGAAGATTCCGAGACAGTGCCGGGCTTTCGAGCTGTTCGCAGGGCCTCGGAGGTCCGTTTGTCGGGCGGCCGACGCTGGGGCGCATCTTACCTTGACAGAGACGGCTTCGGAAGTCTAAAATCCATGTACGGTTCGTGACCGGTGAAAGGGGCTTTCGCATGGGGGGGCTTTTCCGAAGGGTGACGTTCCCCAAGATTGTTGCTGGGGTTCTGGCACTGGCGGGCCTGCTGAACCTGGTCACGGGTTTGGCCCCCCTCTTCAGAGCCGCCTCCTACCTGCAACTGGAAAAGGTGCCGGAATACCTCCGACTCTCGCCCGGACAGCGGCTCAGCGGCATCATGTCCGTGTTGCTTGGCGTGCTCCTGATCGCGTTGGCGAAGGGGCTTTACGAGCGTCGTCGGCGGTCGTGGGGCTGGGCGCTCGCGGTGCTCGCAGTTCTCATGGTGAACAATCTGTGGCGCGGAACGACGCCTCAGACGGCCGTCGTCTCCGCCGCGGCGATTGTCGGCCTGATCATCTTCCGAAGACGTTTCGACGTCCGCTCCGAGACCCGAATTGTCTACGGACAGATCTTCGGACTCGCCACGGTCGTGCTTGCGCTGTGTTACGGCACGGTGGGCGCGTACCTGATGCGCGCCCAGTTCAACGGCATCAAGACGTGGACCGATTCGTTCTATTTCACTTTCGTCACCTACAGCACGCTCGGGTACGGGGATATGCTGCCCGTCACCGATGACGCAAAGATCTTTGTGATCTCGATGATCGTCGTGGGTGTGGGATCTTTTCTGACCGCGCTCACCCTGGTTGCCGGGCCGTTGATTGAGGCACGCATGAAAGGAGTGCTCCGTCTTATGAGCCGATTTCAAAACCTCACCAAACACGTTATTATCTGTGGTCACAGCAACGTTTCCGACAGTATCGCGGACGAGCTTCGTGAACGTAACGTTCCCCACCTCATCATCGAGGACCGACCGGATCTGGTCGCCTATCTCAGGGATGCGGGACGGGACGTCCTCGCGGGAGATGCGACCAAAACGGAGACTCTGGCGACGGCGAATATCAAAAGGGCGTTGGCGATTATCGCGGCGTCCGACAGTGACTCCGTCAACACCATGGTCGCTCTTACCGCGAACGAATATCGTCAAAGGGAGAAGCCCTGCCCGGTCCGCATCATCGTCCGTGTGGAAGACGAGGGGAACATCGAGAAGGTTCGGCACGTTGGTGCGGACGAAGTGATTTCACCTTCAACCATCGGCGGCCGACTGATGGCCAAGAAAGCGGTGGAGCGGGAAGGGGGAGCCGACGCCCCGTAAGATGCCCACGGCATGTCACAGGCGAGTTTTGGAGGGACCGATCATGGAATGGCAGAGACATAGCCCGCCCGGAACGCCCCCGAGCACCCTTGTTGCTCCGAGAGAGGCCCAGGTGCCCGAGACGGTTCACCTGTTTCACTACACGGAAGATTCCGTCGAGGAGACGGACCTCGCCGATGTCAAGGAACTGGCCCGCTACCGGAAGAAGGAGGGCGTCACCTGGGTCAACGTCCCCGGTCTCGGGAGCGTCGAGATGCTCCACGACCTCGGAGAGCTCCTGTCGCTTCACCCGCTTGCACTCGAAGACGTGCTCCAGATCCCGCAGCGACCGAAGGTGGATGACTACGAGGGTCATCTCTTCGTCGTCCTGCGCATGCTGCATTACGAAGAGGCGGTGGACACCGAGCAGGTGAGCATCTTCCTCGGCTCGGACTACGTCGTGACCTTCCAGGAGCGTCCCGGCGACTGTCTGGACCCGATTCGCGAGCGGCTGCGAAAGGGCACGGGACAGCTTCGCCGGCAGGGCGCCGACTACCTGATGTACGCCATCATCGATACCGTCATCGACAACTACTTCCCCTTTCTCGAACAGGTGGGCGAAGTGGTCGAAGACCTCGAGGGCGAGGTGGTGGAGAATCCCACCCGTCAAACCCTCAGTCGCGTCCACGACATCAAGCGGGGTCTCCTCGATGTCCGACGGTCCGTCTGGCCCCTCCGCGACGCCGTCAACCAGTTGATCCGCGAGGAAACCCCCCTTATCGGCAAAACCGCACAGCTCTACCTGCGCGACTGTTACGACCACACCATTCACGTTCTGGACGTGGTGGAAACCTACCGTGAGCTGGCCGGCGGACTCATGGACATCTACCTCTCCAGCGTCAGCAACAAGATGAACGAGGTGATGAAGGTTCTCACGATCATCGCCACGATTTTCATTCCGCTGACGTTCATCGCGGGCATCTATGGTATGAACTTCGAGAAGATGCCGGAACTGAAATGGCCCTGGGCCTATCCCCTCGTTTGGGGTGTCATGGTGGTCGTTGCGATCGTCATGCTGCTGTTTTTCCGTCACCGGGGCTGGCTGGGCGGCGAGAAGAAGGACTGATGACGGCGAAATCCCTCCGACAACCCGGTCACAGTGACGAGCCCGCCGCGCAGCAGGACCGCCAGGCCATCGAGGTCCTCCTTTCGGTCAGCCAGATGGTCGCGGGGACCCTCGAGCGCGACGCCGTGCTCGCTTCCGCAATGGACGCGGCCGCCGATGCCATGAGCGCCCAGGCCTGTTCCATTCTCCTCCGCGATGACGATACGAACGAGTTGTGTTTTCACATCGTCAAAGGAGATCGTGCCGAGCCGCTGGGCAGCGTGCGGCTCAAGATCGACGACAACAGCATTGCGGGCTGGGTGGCAAACCACGAGCAGTCGCTGCTGATTGCCGATGCATACCGGGATTCGCGTTTCAACCCGTCTTACGACCGGGAGACGGGTTTCCGAACGAAATCCGTCCTGTGCCTGCCGCTGGTCGCCAAGGGAAAGCCGTTGGGCGTCATCCAGATCCTCAACCGTCGCGACGGGAAGCCCTTCGACGAGAGTGACCTGGAACTTGCGGAAGCCGTGGCCGGGCTGATCGCCGTGGCGATTCACAACGCCGCCGAGCACGAGGCACGCGTTGCGGCCGAGCGCATCGCCACCGTCGGACAGACCATCGCCGGGATGGCACACTGCATCAAGAACATCCTCAACGGACTCCAGGGCGGGTCGTATATCATCGACCAGAACATCGAGGGCGGAGGTCTCGCGAAGGTGAAGCGCGGCTGGGGAATGGTCAAGCGCAACATGGGTCTGTTGAGCAACATCGTCCTGGACATGCTCAGCTACTCGAAGGAGCGCAAGCCCGTCTACAAGTCCTGCTCGGTGAACGACCTTTGCCGCGACGTGGTGACGCTCCTCAAGGAGCAGGCCGACGGGAAGGGCGTCCTGCTCACCACCGACCTGAGCGGGGAGTTGTCCGAGGCGGAGATGGACGAGACGGCGATCAAGCGGTGCCTGATCAATCTGGTCGGTAACGCCATCGACGCCTGTGAAGGGCACAAAGGCGCGGTGACGGTGGAAACGGGTTTGACGAAGGACGCAGATCGCTTTACCATCTGTGTCCGGGATAACGGCTCCGGCATCGAGCCGGCGCAGCTTGAGAAGATATTCAACCCGTTTTTCTCGTCGAAAGGCAGCAAAGGCACCGGACTGGGCCTGCCCGTCGCGAAGAAGATCATCGAGGAACACGCAGGCGTGCTCAGCGTCACTTCGGCCCCCGGCGAAGGAACGGCGTTCCTCATCGAACTGCCCATCCGTCGGCCGGACGATGAGGGTGAATAAACTTCGAAGGATGATTTGGGGGAAGGGATTGACAGGCAAATCCGGAGAGGAGGAAGTATGGCAAAGGCATTGGTGGTGGACGACGAGGCGGACGCGAGGGAATTTGTGCGGGCGATTCTCGAGTCCGGGGACTGGGAGGTGGAGGAAGCCGAGGACGGCGACGTCGCGCTCGCAAAGGTCGCCGAAGTCAAGCCGGACCTGATTGTGTTGGACGTGCAGATGCCCAGGAAGGATGGGTTTGCCGTGTTCGGCGAACTGGTGAAGAGCCCCGACACCAAGGACATCAAGGTCATCATGCTGACCGGCGTCCAGCAGAAGATGGGCATTGGATTCTCGGCCGACGACATGGGGGAGTATCTCGGCAAGGAGCCGGACGCCTACGTCGAGAAGCCCATTGACCCGGAGGCCTTCAAGCGTGTCGTGCAAAAGGTGACCGGGACCGAGTAGACCCTGAGGCGCTTTGGCCGCGGCGGGGCAGGCGTTCGACACGCTCACGGCCCTGAGCGAAGTCGAAGGGCCAGCCGTGGCACGCGGCCAACGTGGAAAACCCCTTGACAGAACCGTTTGTGCGGCTATACTTTACGTCGTTGACGAGGGTGCACGCCCCCATCGTCTAGCGGCCCAGGATACCAGGTTCTCAGCCTGGGGACCGGGGTTCGATTCCCCGTGGGGGTACCAGAAACAAAAGAGGCTCCACGAGGAGCCTCTTTTGTTTCTGGTAGAGCAGGAGAGGGTAGAAAGGAGAGAGGAGACACGGCCAGGAAATGCTTCGCGGAGCATAGATCTCCGGCATCGGGTAACACCTCTCCTGCGGTCCCCTTTCTACTCTCTACTGTCCTCCGCAAGGGCCCTCTTTTGTTTCTGGTAGAGTCCCGTTTCATCGGGACGGTCTCCTGCTCCCCTGTTCTCCTGATCAATTCTTCGGCGAAGCCGGTGCCTGCTCCTCTGTTCTTCTCATCAGCAGGTGGGAGTGGAAGTGTTTCTGTCCACGGCGGCCGCTCATATTTGCTCGAAGTAGCGTTGGCGTTCCCAGTCGGTGACGGCGGCCTGGAAGGCCTGTGCCTCGAGTCGCGCGGCGTGCACGTACATCCCGATCACGTCGGCGCCGAACGCCGTGCGGGCGAGGTCGCTATCCGCCAGAAGCTCGGCCGCCGCCGACAGCGTTGCCGGGACCCGGGGCAGGGCCTCATCCACGTAGGCGTTTCCGCGGTAGGCCTCGCCGCAGTCCAGCTTCTCCTCGATCCCGTGCATCCCGGCGGCAAGCATCGCGGCGATGGCAAGGTAGGGATTGGCGTCGGCGCCGGGGATGCGGTTTTCGATCCGCATCGAATCACCGTGACCGACCACGCGATACCCGGTCGTCCGGTTGTCGTGTGCCCAGACGATCCGTGTCGGAGCCCACGAGCCCGGCTGGTAACGCTTGTACGAATTGACCGTCGGGGCGAAGAAATACGTGAGCTCCCGGGTGTACCTCATCAGCCCGCCGAGGAAATGCCCGAACAGTTCGCTCTGCTTTCGGCCCCCGGCTTCATGGAAGAGATTCCGCTTGCCTTCGGCGTCCCAGAGACTCATGTGCAGGTGACAACTGCTCCCGGCGTGGCTTGCCGACCACTTGGCCATGAAGGTGATCGCACGTCCCTGCTGGTCGGCGATGGCCTTGACGCCGGTCTTGTAGAGGACGTGCCGGTCGGCCGTCTCCATCGCGTCGGCGTACAGCAGGTTCACCTCGTGCTGACCGTAGCCGCATTCGCCCTTGCTGCATTCGACCGTGATTCGAGCGGCGGTCATCTCGTTGCGGATGCGACGCAGCACGTCCTCGTCCCGTCCGGGCTGGAGGATGTGATAGTCGATCTGGTAGTCGGATGCGGGCAGCAGATCGCGATAGCCTTTGGCGGCGGCGGCCCGATAGGTGTCGTCAAAGAGATGGAACTCCGGCTCGGATCCGACATATGCCTTGAGCCCGCGCTCGGCCAGCCGCTCGACCTGGCGCGCCAGCACCCGTCGGGGGGCTTCCTCGACGACGCTGCCGTCCTCGCGAAAAAGATGTCCCAAGACGGCCGCCGTCTTCTCATACCACGGCACCGGGCGCAGCGTGTCGAGGTCCGGCTGCACGCGGAAATCCCCATACCCCTGCTCCCAGCTCGCCAGCTTGAACCCCTCCTGCGTGTTCATGTTCATGTCGGCGATGAGGAGGTAGTTGCAGGTGTCGATGCCCGTGTGCGCGGTGTGCTTGACGAAGTGGTCGCGCGTCACGCGCTTGCCTAAGAGCCGTCCGTAGACGTCCGGGAACGCGACGATGACCGTGTCCACCTGCTCGGGCGTAAACCAGTCCGGCTGCCACGCTGCATCTGTGTCTCTCTTGCTCATGACTCTTCCGCACTCCTGACCGATATGAAGATGTTCTTCACCTCCGTGTAGAGCCGCATCGCTTCCATGCCAAGGTCACGTCCGAAGCCGCTCCTCTTGAATCCCCCGAACGGGGCTTCCACGTGGACGCTGTGGTTTGTGTTGACGCTCAGCACGCCGCTCTCGACGGCACGTGCCACCCGCAAAGCCCGTTCGAGGTCACGGGTCCAGAGTGACGCGGACAGTCCGTAGCTCGTGTCGTTTGCGAGCGCGACCGCTTCAGCCTCGTCTCGGAAGGGAATCACGGACGCCACGGGGCCGAAGATCTCCTCGGTGCACACGCGCGACGACGGGGGCAGACCATCCACGACGGTTGGGGTCAGGTACCAGCCGGGCTCCTTCGGACGGTCGCCGCCGCAGAGGATGCGTCCACCTTCCGTGCGGGCCAGCTCGATGTACTGCTCCACGCGCTCTCTTTGCCCGGCGGACACCATGGGGCCGACCTGGGTCGATTCATCTAAGGGGTCGCCGACCACCAGGGCACGCGTCGCTTCGAC
>Ga0111220_1053_pt1 | contig 10877 bp, 6 predicted proteins | sample DeeMarSWOR152_54_FD_80384 | JGI IMG/M metagenome (GOLD analysis project Ga0111220, IMG submission 80384) | Planctomycetes bacterium DG_58
CTGCTTCACTTCCTGGTTCTTCTCTTGAGCGTGCGAGACAAGTCCGCAACCGTGGACGAGTTCGTCCACGTGCCCACCGGCTGCTACTACTGGAAGACCGGCGACTTTACCGTTTCCGGACTCAACCCGCCGCTTCTGAAGCTCTGGACCACGCTGCCCGTCGTGCCCATGCGTCCGAAGCTGCTGCCGGTCGTCCCCGAGCCGGCCGACCGCTCGCCGGAATATCCCTGGATCTTCGGCGATGCCTTCATGAACCAGAACTGGGACCGGTACGATGAGATGCTCCAGAGAGCCCGGCTTCCCGTCATGGTGTTGAGCGTTGTGTGTGGACTCGTGCTTTTTCTGTGGACCAGGAAGGCATACGGCCTCGGCGCGGCGCTCGCGGCCCTTGCGCTCTTTGTCATCGAGCCGAACGTCCTCGCACACGGGCGGCTCGCCACACAGGACTCCGGGATGATGCTCGCGTTTCTGTTGACCCTCTTTTTCTTCGACGGGCTGCTCGTGCACGGGGGGTGGTGGCGAGCGATTGTGGTGGGAGTGTTTCTCGGGATGGCCTGTCTGGTGAAGTACTCGGGACTGGTGGTCGCGCTCGGACTCGTGGCGGCGCTTCTCGTCTGCGTGATTTTCCTGCGCGACTTCCGATTCAAGCTCGCCGTTCCGGGCGAGAAGCGTTTTCGACCGGGACGTCGGCGGCTCACCTACCAGACCGTCGTCGTCCTGCTGGTCGTCGGCGTCGTCGCGCTCATGGTGGTCAATCTTCAGTACGGCTTCGCGGGAACGTGCCGCCTGCTTCGGCCCGACCGGATGAGAAGCGCGGCAATGAAGCGTCTCGCGAACTCGTGGGTCGGATACGTTCCCGTGCCGCTCCCGCGAGACTACCTCAGCGGTCTCGATGGACAGCAGCTCTCCGTCGAGCGCGGCGAGACCATCAACTATCTGAACGGCCGCTGGTCCCGTCACGGCTGGTGGTACTACTACCTCGAAGCGTTCTTGCTGAAGGTGCCGATTCCGGTTCTGTTGCTGCTCGTGCTTGCCGTTGTCTCGCATTTTCTCGTTCGCACACAGAAGTGGCGTGCTGGTTGGCCGGTCGCCGCGGCGTGCGTCGTCTTCTGGGCGTTCCATTCCATCGGCAGCAACAAGAACATCGGTCTTCGCTACATGCTGCCGCTTTTCCCGGTGATGCTGATGCTCGCCGGACGGTCGGTGCTGCTCTTGAGAAGACTCTCGGGCCGGGCCAAACAGGCTCTGGTCGCACTGCTCGTCGTGCTGGCGGGCTGGGCCGTCTCTGAGACCGTGCGCATCCACCCGCACTACCTCGCATACTTCAACCAGATTGCGGGAGGTCCCCGCGGGGGCGCCCGATACCTCTTGGACAGCAATATCGACTGGGGTCAGGACTTGAAAGGTCTTGCCGATTACCTTAAAAAGGAACACGTCGAGGGCCCCGTCTACGTGGGATATTTTGGACACGTCGCTCCGGAGCTGTATGGGATCAAGGCCCAGCCCGTCAGTCGCGGGATCATGGGCACCGTGGCCGTCAGTCTGAACTATCTCTGTGGGATGCGTTACCGTTACCCGAAGGACTACTTCCGATGGCTCCGGAAGCGAAAGCCCGTCGCCATCATCGGACATACCATCTACGTCTACCGGACGATTGAGCCGTGACGTCGATTCCTTCTTCCAGAACGCACGACGTGCAAGGGTTCGCGAAGCTCTTCGGGCGAGACCTGAAGCTCCTGTTAGCCGTGGCGGCTCTCGCGGCACTGGTGCGCGTCGTCTATCTCGTCCAGCTCCGGGACACGCCTTTTCCACATCACCTCATCATGGACGCAGCCGGGTATGAGACCTGGGCGCGACGGATCGCCGCGGGGAACTGGCTGGGGAACACTGTCTTTTACCAGGAACCGCTCTATCCTTACATCCTTGCCGTCATCCATACGCTGTTCGGCGGGGGGCTTTCGGCGGTTTACGTGATGCAGGCGGTCGCAGGCGTCGCGAACTGTGTGCTTGTTGCGATACTCGCGGCACGGGTGGTGGAGAGCCGCTGGGCGGGATTGCTCGCCGGTGTCATCCTCGCGCTCTACGGACCGATGGTGTTCTACGAGGCACAGGTGCTGAAGGTCGTTTGGGCGGTGCTTTTGCTCCTGGTTCTCGTGCACGTTCTGATATCGGCGTGGGAGACGCGTCGGTTATGGAGATGGTTCGTCGCGGGACTTCTGCTGGCGCTTCTCGGACTGGTGCGCGGGAACGCGCTGCTTTACGTCCCGTTCGTGCTGCTTTGGGTGGTGATGGTGGGCTGGCGCTGGAAGCGTGCAGGCCTGGCGGCTGCGATCGCCTCCCTGCTGGTGGGCGTTGCCGTCCCGCTCGCGACGGTTTGCATGAGAAACTACGCGGTGGGCGGCGAGCCCGTCTTGAGCTCGAGTCACGTCGGGTTCAATTTCTACATCGGAAACCATGATGGGGCCGACGGGACCTATCGGTACATCCGGGGCGTGCGCGAGGACCCAGTGCACGAGGGTGAGGACGCACGGATTCTCGCGAGCCGACGCGCGAAGCCGCCAAATTCATCGCCGATAGACCCGGCGCCTGGCTCGTGCTGGAGATCAGGAAATTAGGGCGCTTCCTGAACGCCGAAGAGGTGCAGGACACGTGGAGTCCGGGTTTTCTTGCCGAGCACGCCTGGACACTCCGCCTGGCGTTCATCACGTATGGGATGCTGGCCCCCGCGGCACTCGTAGGGATCGTCATCCTTTTCCTTCGCGGCCCGCGGGCGTATCTCGTCAACCTGCTCGTTTTGGCGACGGCACTCAGCGTCATCATCTTCTATGTCTTCGGACGCTACCGGATGCCGGTGGTCCCGCTTTTTGCAGTCCTGGCCTCGGGTGCGATCGTCACGTTCGTAAACTGGATACGTGAGGGCGAGTATCTGCGTCCGCTCGCCGCGATTCTCGGCGCCGTTCTTGCGACGCTTGTCGTTCTCTTGAACATTTCCAGTGAGACGACCGCCGCGTGGTACCGGGCAGGCGAATACCACAACTTCGCCCTCGTCTGTGAGCAGGCCGGCGAGGTCGAAAAAGCCAAAGCCGCTTACAACCGTGCCATCGCCGTCTGTCGGGAATATTCGCGAGCGAGGACGGCTTTGGCCAACCTTTATCTGAGAGAGAAGAACGTCGAGACCGCGCGTGGACTGCTTCACGAGGCCATCGAAGCCGACGGCGGCGACGCCGACGCACACTATCTGCTGGCGGGCATCTATTACCGTGAGGGGAAGAAACTCAATGCGGTCGTGGAACTGAAAGCGGCGATCAACGCCCGGCCCGCTTTCTTCGAAGCCTGCCGGGACCTCGCCCAGATTTTCGCGAAGGACCGCGAGTACCGCAGGGCCGCCGGGCTTTTCGAGCGCGCCGCCGGGATGCGCCCTGCCGACAAAGAGACTTGGAAAAACCTCGGCGAGTGTTACTATCAGTTGAGGGATTTCGGCCGCGCGCGCGGGGCGTGGCAGCAGGCGCTTGGGCTCGCGACGTCAGCGGAGGAACGGCGCCTGATTCAGAGGAAACTCTCAGGCCTTCCGAAGGTGAAGAAGCCATGAGGTTCACTCGGCCTTTTGAGCACGACGAGGACGTCGCACCGAACATGACGCCGATGATCGACGTGGTGTTCCTGCTGATTATCTTTTTTCTGGCTGCGGCACAGCTCTCGGTGGGTGGGGAGGACGACATCGAGCTTCCGGTGGCTTCGGAAGCCCGGCTGGCGGAGCGGCTGAATCGCGACAGCATCACCATTGAGGTCAAGTCGGTCCCCGGAGGCGCCGGATTTTCGGTCTCGGGCAAGGGCTACAGCTACCGGGAACTCCTGAAGAACCTGCGGATCCAGGTGGAGGCGGGCGAGCTCCGTGGGGAACCCGCTCCTCCCATCATCCTGCGGGCCGATTTGCGCGTCGCCTATAAGCAGGTTCAGGAACTGATGTTCGACTGTGCGGCGATGGGCATACAGGTGTTCGATTTCCAGGCGACCACCGAGGAGGAGACCACCCCGTGATCGACATGACCGCCGAGAAAAAGCTCCCCAGAGCGTCCTATGATCTCCCGCTGACGCCCATGATCGACGTGGTGTTCCTCCTGATCATCTTTTTCGTGAGCATCCAGTTCAAGCGGCTGGCGGGAGAGCTGGAGGCACGTCTGCCCAAGACGCCGGGGGTGGTCAACCGCATCGAGCCGGAGGACCAGCTCATCGACAACTATATCTGGGTCAATGTGCGCGCGCTGCCGTTCTGGAAGCAGAAGACCGTGATCGATCCGAAGACGGGAAAGCCCAAGGTCTCCGCCGAGGGACAGCCGGTCACCATCTCGGTCAACAACCAGCCCATCAGTGACTTCGACGCACTCCAATACGAGCTTTCGAGCAAGAAGTCCCAGCTCGAGGCCGACGGGAAAAAACCGCTCGTCGTCCTCGAGCTGGACCCGAGACTCATGTTTCAGAACGTGGTATCGACGGTGAACGCGGCCAAGAAGGCGAAGTTTGCCAATATCAGTTTCACACCTCCCGGAGGCGTTCCCGAGGAATGAACGTGCCGCACCCAGAGCGGAGGAAGTCCAGGGGCCCTTACGCCGCGGGCAACTGGCTGGCGGTGCTCGTGATACCGGTTGCGATCGCCCTTGCCTGCTTCGCGATCGACCTGAACGCCAGCGAGCGGTTGACCTCCGACATCGGCCGTGGACCGCTCCTGTGTCTCGCCGCCGGGGTGCTCGAGCTCCTGGTGATCCTGTCGGCCGTTCCGTGGTGGAGCGCCTCACTGCTGGAGCGTGCCGCGTTTGGTGCGTTAATCGCCGCGTGCCGCGTCGCCGCCATGACGGTCGCCGTCACGGTATTGCTCTTTCTCCTGATGTTCCTCCAGGTGCGGAGCACGTTCGTCGTTGCCCTGAAGGTGCAGGTGGTTGTGCTGTGCGTGGGGCTTCTGGTGACGGGCGTGGCAGGGATTTTGCGACTGCTTTTCAGGAGCACAACAGCGGCCGCTCTCGTCACGATGCTTCTGGGCTTCGCTGCTTTTGCGTCGCCTTTCTGGGGAAACGTCTTCGTGCAGTCGGCGGGCGAGGGCGCGAAGTCGTGGGCGATCGGCTTCGTGGTCAAGGCGACACCGCTCTCGGCGCTGGCTTCGGCGGTCGGCTATGACCTCTTCCGCGGACGGATGCTCTACGTCCTGTCGGCGGTCTCCGATTACCCCCACACGCTCCCGACGTGGTGGGCCTACGCTTTAGCGACGGGTCGTCTCTCGGTCCTGGCGCTCATTGGCGTTGTCATCGTTGTCCACCGACGGCTCACTTGAAGGTGAAGTGCTTCTGCTTGTCCACGTCCACCTTGATGGTCGTCTCCGGCGGATATTTTCCTTCCAAGATGTCCTTGGCGAGGGGGTTCTGGATTTCGCGCTGGATGGTCCGCTTCAGGGGACGCGCCCCGAAGACCGGATCATAACCCATCTCGATCAGCAGATCCTTGGCGGCCTCGGACAGTTCGATACCGATGTGCTGCTCGGCCAGCCGCTTGGAGAGCTCCGTGAGCTGCAGCTCGACGATCTTCTTCAGATCGTCGCGCGTCAACTTGTGGAACAGGATCGTCTCGTCGATGCGGTTGAGGAACTCCGGCCGGAACGTGTCCCGGAGTGCCTGTTGAATCCGTCGTTTCAGCTCCTCCTCGTCGCCGCCGGTTTGCGCGAATTCCTGGATCCACTGGCTGGCGATGTTCGAGGTCATGATGACGACGGTGTTGCGGAAGTTCACCGTGCGGCCCTGCCCGTCGGTCAGCCTGCCGTCGTCCAAGACCTGAAGCAGCACGTTGAACACGTCCCGGTGGGCCTTCTCGATCTCGTCCAGGAGGATTACGGAATAAGGCCGGCGTCGCACCGCTTCGGTGAGCCGGCCTCCCTCCTCGTAGCCGACGTAGCCCGGGGGCGCACCGATCAGTCTCGCCACCGAGTGCTTCTCCATGAACTCGCTCATGTCCACGCGTACCATCGCGTCCTCGTCGTCGAAGAGGAACTCCGCCAGCGCGCGACAGAGCTCGGTCTTGCCGACGCCGGTGGGCCCGAGGAAGATGAACGACCCGACGGGGCGACGCGGGTCGCTCAGGCCCGAGCGCTCGCGACGGATCGCGTCGCTCACCACCCTGATCGCGTCGTCCTGGCCTACGACGCGCTCGCGGAGACGTTCCTCCATCTTGAGGAGTTTCTCCCGCTCGCTTTCCAACATCCTGGAAACCGGGATGCCCGTCCATTTCGAGACGACCTCCGCGACGTCATCCGCCTCGACGTCCTCCTTCAGCAGACCGCGTTCCTTCTGCACGTCCTTCAGTTCCTGTTGCCTGGCGTCGAGCTGTCCCTTCAGTTCGTTCATGGTTCCGTAGCGGATGCGTGCGACCTTCTCCAGGTCGCCCTCGCGCTCGGCTTTCTGCTCCTCCGTGTGTGCCTCGTCGATCCTTGCCTTGATGCCCTGTATCTCATGGATGACCTTCTTCTCGTTCTCCCACTGGAGCCGCAGTGAGGCGGCCCCTTCGCGCAGCGTCGCGATCTCGGCTTCGATTCTCTCGCGGCGCTTCACGCTCGCGTCGTCCTTTTCCTTTTTCAGTGCCTGGAGTTCGACCTCGAGCTGCCGGAGTCTGCGCTCGGTCTCGTCGAGTTCGGTCGGCATGCTGTCGATCTCGATGCGAAGCCGGCTGGCGGCCTCATCCACGAGGTCTATGGCCTTGTCGGGCAGGAACCGGTCGGAGATGTAACGGTGAGAAAGTGTCGCCGCAGCGACCAGTGCCAGGTCGGTGATGCGCACGCCATGGTGCACTTCGTAGCGCTCTTTGAGCCCTCGTAGGATGGCGATGGTGTCCTCGACGGACGGTTCTCCGACATAGACGGGTTGGAAGCGCCGCTCGAGGGCGGCGTCCTTTTCCACGTGTTTCCGGTACTCGTTGAGCGTGGTGGCGCCGACGCAGCGGAGTTCGCCGCGAGCGAGCATGGGTTTGAGCAGGTTGCTGGCGTCCACCGCGCCCTCGGCGGCTCCGGCACCGACGACGGTGTGAAGCTCGTCGATGAACAGGATGATCCGACCGTCCGACTCGGCGATCTCACGCAGCACCGCTTTCAGTCGGTCCTCGAACTCGCCGCGGTACTTCGCACCGGCAATCAGCGCGCCCATGTCCAGGGCGACGACGGTCTTCTCCCGCAGGCCGTCCGGGACGTCGCCGCTGACGATGCGTTGGGCGAGTCCTTCCACGATCGCGGTCTTTCCCACGCCCGGCTCCCCGATGAGAACCGGATTGTTCTTTGTCCGTCGGCTCAGCACCTGGATGACCCGACGGATCTCGTCGTCCCGGCCGATGACGGGATCGAGCTTGCCGCGACTCGCCATCTCCACCAGGTCTCTGCCGTAGCGCTTGAGCGCCTCGTACTTGTCCTCCGGATTCTGGTCGGTGACGCGGTGCCCGCCGCGGATGTCGCGAAGCACCGACAGCACCTGGTCCTCGCGGACGCCCGCTTCCTTCAGCAGACGACCCGCCGCCCTGTCCTCGAGCAGCGCGAGAAACAGGTGCTCCGTGCTGACGTACTCGTCGCCCAGTCGGCGGGCGATTTCCTCGGCCTGCGTGAAGACGGCGTCGGCCCCGCCCGTCAGGTGGGGCTCAGCACCGGGACCGGTGACCTGTGGCAGTTCGTCCAGCTCGGTGATGGTGCGTGCTTCCAACTGTCGTCGGTCCACGCCAAGCCGTTCCAGCAGCGGCGCTATCACCCCGTCGGATTCCCGCAGGAGGACCGCCAGAAGGTGAAGCGCCTCCAGACCCTGGTGTCCGCTCTTCTGTGCGAGTGCCACCGCCTGCTGAATGGCTTCCTGACTCTTGATCGTGTACTTGTCGAATTTCATTGCGTCGCTCCGTTCGTCCTTCCCCTCAAGACGGCGGGAGGGGACCAAAAGAACTGCCGGCACGGAGGCCGGCAGGCTCTTTTCAAAGGTCCATGACGGTGATGCGTTTACTTCACCTCGTAGTCGGCGTCGATGATGGTGTCGTCCCCGGCTTTCTTGCCCTTTCCGGTCTCCGGCTCGGGCTCGGGCTGCGGGCCCTCGCCCGCCTGCGCACCCGCCCCGGCCGCACCCGGCGATGCCTGCTCGTACATCACCTTCGCCAACTGCTGTGCCGCCTGCATGTAGTTGTCCATCGCCGACTTGATCGTCTGAAGCTCCTCGCCCTTCATCGCCTCTTCGAGCTGCTTCCCGGCCTCCTCGATCTTCTGCTTGTCGGTCTCGCTCAACTTGTCGCCGTGTTCTTTGAGCGTCTTCTCGGTCTGGTAAATGAGCTGGTCGGCCTGGTTTCGGGCATCCACCACCTCGCGTCGCTTGTGGTCCTCGGAGGCATACTTCTCGGCCTCGTCTTTCATCCGATCGACCTCGTCGTCGCTCAAGCCCGAGGAGTACTTGATGGTGATGGACTGTTCCTTTTGCGTTCCGAGGTCCTTTGCCGAGACGTTGAGGATGCCGTTGGCGTCGATGTCGAAGGCGACCTCGATCTGTGGGAGCCCCCTCGGCGCGGGCGGGATACCCGCAAGCTGGAAGCGTCCCAGTGTGCGGTTGTCCCTGGCGAAATCCCGCTCGCCCTGCAGGACGTGGATGTCCACCGCCGGCTGGTTGTCGGCCGCCGTCGAGAAGATCTCCTTCTTCTGCACCGGAATCGTCGTGTTCCGCTCGATGAGCTTGGTCATCACGCCGCCCAGGGTCTCGATCCCCAGCGACAGCGGCGTCACGTCCAAAAGCAGCACGTCGCCGTGCTTGCCGCTGGTGAGGATGTCGGCTTGGATCGCCGCACCGATGGCCACCACCTCGTCCGGATTCACGCTGCGGTTGGGTTCCTTGTTGAAGAGCTGCTTGACCGCGCTCTGGACCGCCGGCATGCGCGTCATTCCGCCGACCAGCAGCACCTCGTCGATGTCCGTCGGGGTAAGGTTTGCGTCCTCCATGGCCTGCATGCAGGGCTTCTTCGTGCGGTCGATGAGGTGCTGGGTGAGCTGCTCCAGTCGGGCCCGAGTGATGCGCATCTCGAGGTGCTTCGGCCCGGTCGCGTCGGCGGTGATGAACGGCAGGTTGACGCTGACCTCGAGCTGCCCGGACAACTCAGACTTGGCCTTCTCGGCGGCTTCCTTCAGCCGCTGAAGCGCCATCTGGTCCTTGCGCAGGTCGATGCCGTTCTCCTTCTTGAACTCGTCGGCCAGGTAGTTCAGCAGCACCTGGTCGAAGTCGTCGCCGCCGAGATGCGTGTCCCCGTTGGTGCTCAGCACCTTGAAGTTCTTCACGGGCTTTCCGGTGTCGGGATCTTCCTCCTCGTAGAGCTCAAGGATGCTGATGTCGAACGTGCCGCCTCCGAGGTCGAAGACCGCGACCTTTTCATCCTTTTTCTTGTCGATACCGTAGGCCAGCGCGGCCGCGGTTGGTTCGTTGATGATGCGCTTCACCTCCAGACCCGCGATCGTGCCCGCCTCCTTGGTGGCCTGACGCTGCGAGTCGTTGAAGTAGGCCGGGACGGTAATCACCGCCTCGGTGACCTTGCCGCCGAGGTGTGCCTCCGCAGCTTCCTTGAGGTGGCGCAGCACCATGGCCGAAATCTCGGGGGGCGTCCAGTCCTTGGCACCGGCCTTCACCTTGACCAGCTCCTCAGCCCCCCCCACAACGCCATAGGGCACGAGCTTCTCTTCCGAGGTGACCTCACTGTGTCGCCTGCCCATGAACCGCTTGATCGAGTAAATGGTGTTCTTGGGGTTCGTGACCGCCTGCCGCTTGGCCAGTTGTCCTACCAGACGCTCCCCCTTGTCGGTGAACCCGACCACCGAAGGAGTGAGCCGGCCCCCCTCCGGGTTGGTAATGACCACCGGCGTGTCGGCTTCGACCACCGCGACGGCGGAGAACGTGGTTCCCAGGTCAATTCCTATTGCCTTCGGCATTTTTGTGCTCCTTTCCACTTGGGTCTTTTGGCTTTGAGCAATGGTGCGTCTGCTGTGTCGGTCTCTGAATCGTCTCATACTCGACACATGCAAATGGCGTGCCAAAGGACGCGACAAATATCCCGAAAGCCGTAAGACCTTATCCTGTAATGTGTTACGTTGTTCGGAATTGTTCGGTCCTGAAGCGAGTTCGGCCGGCCCTGCCATTGTGGCAGCCGCTGCCCACGCTGTTTGCTCCGTTCCTGTCAACTTGGCAAGCTGGGATTTGGATTGACAGGAGGCAGCCACGCTGTATAAAGAAGGTTTTAGGGTTGCTGGATGCGGTCTCGGGGACGGCGGGACAATGGCCAAACTGCGCGCAATTCTCTTTGACGTTGACGATACACTGTATTCGACGACGGAGTTCGCCGAGCTTGCGCGGTCGAGCGGCGTCCGTGAGATGATCAGGCTCGGTCTGAAAATGGAGCACGAGGAGGTGATGCGCGAACTCCGCGAGGTGATTGCGGAATTCTCTTCCAACTATGAATACCACTTCGACAAACTCCTGCTCAGGATGTCCCCCGAGACATACGCCGGTGTCAACCCGGCGATTCTGGTTGCAGGCGCCGTCATTGCTTACCACGAGACGAAGGCCCGGCAGCTTCAGCCCCTGCCCGACGTCCGTGAGGCCCTCGAGAAGCTCAGCAAAACGGACTTGACGCTCGGGGTCATCACGATGGGGCCACAGGTCAAGCAGGCCGAGAAGATCCTGCGGCTCGGTCTCATGGAATACCTCGATCCGGGGGCGATTTTCATCAGCGACCAGATCGGCATCGGAAAACCTAACGTCAAGCTGTTCATGAAGGCGTGTCGGCAGTTGGCGATCTGGCCCCTCGAGGCGATGTACGTGGGGGATAACCCTCCCAACGACATT
>Ga0111220_1138_pt1 | contig 10807 bp, 8 predicted proteins | sample DeeMarSWOR152_54_FD_80384 | JGI IMG/M metagenome (GOLD analysis project Ga0111220, IMG submission 80384) | Planctomycetes bacterium DG_58
CATCCGCTTGTAGGCGTCGGTCCGGTCGAGGGCCTCGGCGTGGCCGGTCTCGCCGCCCCGGACGCTTGCGATCTCCTTCACGTACGCGAACACGCGTACGCCGCATCGGGCGAGGACGTGCTTGGCCACGCTTCCGGCCGCCACGATCGTCGAGGTGTACCGTCCGCTGAAGATCCCCGCACCGATCGCGTCGTCGTCGGGACCGTACTTCATGAACGACGCGTAAGAGGCATGTCCCGGACGCGGGGTGCGGTTCGTGTCCTGATACTGCTTGATGTGGATGAAGTGTCGGTCAAGGTTGGGGATGAGAATCGCAACCGGGGTTCCGTTGGTGTGGTTCCTGTTTCCCGCCCCTTCGACCGTATCGGCCGCGTTGAGACCCGAATACAGGACGGGGAGGTCCGGCTCCTTTCTCGGTGAGGACAGTTCGTCGGCTCCGGGTTTGCGCAGCAGCAGGTCACCGTAGATCTCCTGCTCGGTGAGCAGCATCCCCGGGGGGATGCCCTGCAGGACGGCCGTCATCCCTTCCTGATACGATCCCCCGGCTATCGTCAGTTGGCATAGTTTACCGATGTGGCAGCCGAACATATCTGGTTTCCTTGTGCTGAAGTGGTTGTTCGCGTCTCTCCGCGGATGCGACGCGTCCTCCTTATTCCCCTCTCCCCCTTGTTGGGGGGAGAAGGTCAGGGTGAGGGGGGAGGTGGACTTTGAATGCGTCACTTTCCACCCTCACCCCGGCCCTCTCCCTGACAGGGAGAGGGAGCTACTCGTCGGTGCGCATGTTGGCGCCGACGCTGGTCATCAGTTCGACGAAGTTGGGGAACGTCACCGCGGCGGATTCGGCCGTGTCGATGACGGTCTCCCCTTCGGCGGCGAGTCCGGCCACCGCGAGTGCCATCACCACGCGGTGGTCGTCGTGGCCGCTGAGTTCGGCACCGCTCAGCTTTCCGCCCTGGATGACGAGCCCGTCCTCGAGCTCCTCGACCTGTGCGCCCATCCTGGTGAGTTCCGAGGCCATGACGGCGATGCGGTCGGTCTCCTTGAGTCGGGCCTGCGGGACGTTGACGAGTCGCGTCTCGCCCCGGGCCAGGGTCGCGGCCACCGCCATTGCGGGAAGCGCGTCGGGCGTGGCGTTGAGGTCGAACTCACCGCCCCTGAGCGCCCCGGGACCAATGCGGATTTCGTTCGAACTCTCCACCACCGACGCGCCCATGTCCGCGAGCATCCGCACGACCTCCTTGTCGCCCTGGGCGTCGTCCATGTCCAGTCCCAGGAGCGTCAGCTCGGAATCCGCCGACACCGCACCCGCCACCAGGAAAAACGTCGCACTCGAAAAATCCCCCGGTATCTGTCGCTGGAACCCGTGGTAGCCCTGTCCCCCGCGGATCTTGAACCGCCTCAGCTCCTCCTCTTCGTATTCGATGCCCCGACGGCTCAGCCAGTCGAGTGTCATGCGGACGTAGGGGGCCTCGTTGAGTTCGGTGACGTCGATGTGCGTGTCGTCTGGGGCGAGCGGACACGAAAGCAGCAGACTCGACAGGAACTGTGAGCTGACCGCGGCGAGCTTCGTCTTTCCGCCCGTCATCGGTCCGCGGACGACGAAAGGGGCACAGCCGTTGCCGCGGGTGGAGAAGGCCTCGGCGCCCAGGTTCGTCAGTGCCTCCAGCAGCGGTCCGGCCGGACGCTTGCGGATGGATGCGTCCCCGGTGAACACCGTCGCCCCCTCCGCCAGTGCCGCCGCGGACAGCAGAAACCGGATCGTCGTCCCGGAATTCGCCACGTCGATGACGTCCTCTGGCGAAGCGACCTTCCCGCCGGTGCCTTCGACCTTCCAGACCTCGCCCGTGTCGATCGCCGCCCCGAGCGCCCGGCAGGCCTCGACGCACGCGCGCGTGTCCAGGGAATCGAGCGGGCCCGTGATCTCCGAGACCCCTTCGGCCAAACTCGCGATCACCACCGCGCGCATCGTGTGCGACTTCGACGCCGGAACCGGCACCTCGCCCTTCAGACTGGACGCCTGGACGATCAGTTTCACGGCGCTACCCCTGGCAGAAGACGGAGACGCCCGCGAAAACCATAGCAGGCGACACCGATGAAGTCAAGTGAAACCAACGCAGGCACTTCGAGGGACGCAGATGGCGCTTCTGCCCCGGCGGAAGCCCACAGTGGACAACAGCACCGACTCCTACCGCAAAGGCGCAAAGGGCGCGAAGGAAAAACAGAAACAGCAGAATGCAGCGCTAAGTGACTCCAACTAAGCGGTTTCACCTAAGTTCTTTAACGTACGAGCGTGGTGGGGCGCCTGCCCCACCACGCAGCATTCCTGCCTGTCCGGGCTGGGCAGACAAGAATGTCTGCCCCACCATCCTATGAAATCCTCTCGTTGGAGCCACTTAGAAGAAGCCAAGAAGCAGCAGCAGTCGAGGACGCAGAGGAAGCGCTCTGGTTTTTCTTCTTCAAACCCTAATCCTGCTGCTTCTTCTTCCCTTTGCGCACTTTGCGCCTTTGCGGTGAGAGTGGTGTCTGTTGTTGTTCTCTCCGCGGGTGGGACATTCGCCCGATGAAAAAGCGGCGGCCCCGAAGGATCGGGGCCGCCTGCTTACGTGACCGTGGTCGGCCTGACTCAACGGTCAGAACTCGTACTTCACCTGGAGTCCGCCGACGAGGTCCGCCCGGCTGTTTGCAATGGTGCCGAACGAGCCGAGCATCCCGGTGACCGTCAGACGGTCATTCACAATCCAGCTGGCCGACACGGAGTGCCAGTTCTGCTCCCTGCCGATGAGAACGGGAAACGTATGATACGGGTTCGATTTCTGACGGAACTCGTAGGCGACGAGAAGGTCTTTGCGCGGGAGGACGGCCACGCTTCCCTCGAAGGTCGTCTCGCGGTCGTCACCGAAGCCCAGGTATCCGATCTGTGCGGCGCAGCTGTTGCGCAGACCCGCCGTCAGGATGAGCGGCTTGCCGAGCGCAAGTTCCGGGAACATCTTGGTGCCCGTGAGCGTGAGGTCCACGCCGCTGGCCTTCTCGTAACCGAACGCCCGCAGATAACCGCCGAGCTTCCGGTCGATCTGCCGGATGCCGCTGTTATGCTTGAAATGCACGCCGAACGTGAGTGCCGGCAGCGGCAGACCGTAGCTGTCCTCCTCGACGAGCAACCCACGAAGGTTGACATGGTGGAGTTGGACGTGGTCACGGATGTTCAGACCAGCGACTTTTTTCACGTCGGCAGGCAGGGAGCCGAGGTCGAAGTAGTTGTAGGCATAGCCGACCTCGACGCGACGGAAGAACGTCTGGTTGTAGGCGAAGACCCCGAGCCACTTGCTTCCGAGACTGACGCCGGTCAAGGAGAGCGTGGGCATGCCGATCCGGGTGCCTTCCGGGCCCGGGTTGGCCAGGTAGGCCATCGGGGTGATCGGCGCCCCCGGCACGCCCTCGATGCTGTTGAAAGGCAGTGGAGCTGCCTTTCCCGCCGGGGCCGGCGCCGTGGCGGCTGTCGGTGCCGCCTCCTCCGCCGCGACTGGAAACGATACGACCACTACCGCCGTAAGAATCACCAACACACGATTGCTCACCACAGACTCCCTCCTTTCCCGATATGCGCCCGAAAAATACCAGCCTGATCACAGTGCACACCTGCTACCCTTTATCGGAAGTGCTCCCACAATGCAAACAAAAAACCGAATTAACCGAAAAACAGCCCGGAAATCGCTCGGGGTCCCACCGAAAGCTCATCCCCTGCACCCCCGCATCGCCCGGAAACGGCTTGCAATCCGCGGGCGATTCCGCTATTATGTTGTATAAGCTTATCCCGCGGGGCGCGGGATTTCTCGCATGCCCGCCTCGCGGATTTGTGGGGATACGGGTAAGCTGATGCGCCCCAACACCTTGCTCAGAAGCTCCGGGTGTCGTCATGGCCGTCGAATACATCTCACGAAAGGCGAGCGAGCAGACCTTCGCGCTCTACGCGAGGAGTCTGCACCCGGAGCTGTTCAACATCTACGTCGAACGTGAGATCTTCCGCGACTTCTACAGTGCGAGCTTCTGGATCATCGGCTCCTCACACGTGGTGACCTTCACCGCGGGAAATCGGGTCCTCGCCGAGATCGTGGCGGACTCGGACCGTGAGCTTCCGGTTCAGCACAAGATCGGGACCTTCTCGTTTGCGCACAACCCCCAGAAACGCTTCCGGTATGACGACGGCATCGCCTACGATGCACGCTTCGACTACCGACGGTACAACCCCGCCGGGTTCAAAAGGAAGCTCCAGGACATCAAGCACGCCGTCCTCACCAACGGCGTCTATCACGTCTTCGACGTCGAGCAGACGCCGGGACTTCCCACCGTCACCGCCGTCGGATTCGTGCCGCAGTCACGCTCACTCAACGTCCGAACCTTCCACACCTTTCCCACCGAGCTCTCCATCATCGAGACCCATTCCCGCTGGGAGGTGCGACGCTTCGGGTAAGACGTCATTCGGGCCAGCGCCGACTCGTCCTTCGAGGCTCACGTCATGCATGCGGAACGGAAGCTTCATGCGGTTTGTCTGGCGGCTCTCGTCCTGCTTGCCGGTGCAGGCGCCGCGAGCGCACAGGACAATTTCAAGCCGCTCTGGGGATGGCAGAAATATCCCGGATACCTCTTCTACTACATGGAACGTCCGACGCCTCACCGCATCGAGATGAGGGTCGTCCCCAAAGGCGTCGTCACGGGATACGGTCTCGCCCTGTCGTTCCCCGACGTGACGGGAAACCCCGGCGTCATCTTCCGTGAGCTCTCCCGGAGGGACGCGAAGGACTACACCGGGTACGAAGGGTTCAGCACGTGGGTTCAAGGCGACGGCTCCGACGCCAAGGGTGCCGTGGTCTTCGGCTACTCGAGTGGGCCGACGGCGACGTTTTCCCTCAAGGACACGACTTGGCATCGCGTCGATCTGAAGTGGTCGGACTTCACCCCGGCGCCGGAAACGGGCAACATCGGTCAGCTTGCCTTCTCGCTGTCACGGGACTCGAAACGTCCCGCAACCTATACCATTGACAGACCTGGATTTGCGAAGAATTTCGCCCAACTGGAGAGGGATGACAGGACGGCCGGGCTCAAGGAGCGGGGTCTGCGACTCGAGATGGGGACGCGAGGGCCGGATTTCCGCAAGTACGTTGCGCGTGCCGATCAGCTCGCGAAAACCAAAGCGAAGCTCGCGGCGAAGAAGCCTCTCACCGTCGTCGCCTGGGGCGATTCCATCACCAACGGGGCGCAGCTCTGGACCGTCGGGAACGCCGAGGCACAGGACCGGGCGGTCTACCATTCGATCTTCGTCGAGAAGCTGAAGAAGAAGTACGGCTACGAGGACATCACGCGCATCAAGGTCGCGAAGGGCGGCTATCAGACCCACCAGGCCTGGCCGAACATTCAGCGCGAGGTGCTCGACAGGAAACCCGACCTCGTCATCATGGCCGTGTGTGCGGGGGATACGATCTATTCAAACGTCAACCGTTTCAAGGAGCACTGGACGAAGATCGTCGAGAAGCTGCGGGTGGAGGGGATTGAGGTCATCTGCTGGGTCCCGACGCCGATTCAGTTCCAGGTGAAGCGGGGCGACCCGTTTGCCGAGCATGTTCGCCGGTACGCCAAGGACCACAGGCTGCCGCTGGTCGATCAGCGGGCGTGCTTCATGGCCCGCGGGGAGGTGGCACTCGGAGAACTCATCCCCGACGACGCCCACCCCAACCCCCGCGGTCACGAGCTCCTGGCCGAGGTGCTCTTCGCACTGTTTGAGTAGGGGCACAGCATGCTGTGCCCCTACTGCTGGCCTGTGTCGCCGGAAGGGAGGTCATCAACCGTCATTGTGTCCGTTCCATGGGAAGGAGGGAGGCCGATGTCTGAGCGTGGCAGAACCGCTGCGGTTGTGTGTGTAGTGGGTGTGGCTCTGGGTTTGGGCATTCTCGGCTGTGAAGCGAAGCCGGCGCCCGAAGTGGAGGTCAAACCGGCGCTGCCCGCAAAGCCCGGTGCTCCCGAGACCGCCGTGGTGAAGAGGTGTGCCGCCGCTCCCGCCATCGACGGTGATCTCTCCGACGCCTGCTGGAAGGCCGCCAGAATCGGGGGCGTCTGGATCGACCCCGACACCGGCAAGCGTGCCGAGCCGCATCCCGGGGTTTTCATCTGTTACGACGACAAGAACCTCTACGTCGCCTTCCACAACCCCGAGCCCGAGATGAAGAATATCATCGCCGACGTGACCGAGCGCGACGGGAACGTCTGGGAGGACGACTCGGTCGAGCTCTTCCTTGACCCGACCGCCGGCAAGGAGTTGTACCATCAGTTCATCGTCAACACGAACGGGGTCCTCTACGATGGTGAGGGGAAAGACCGCGACTGGGACTCGAAGGCCGTCGTGAAGGTGAAGAAGACGGCCGACGGCTGGTCGGCGGAGTTCTCGATTCCGCTTTCCGATCTGGGCGTCGTCGGCTCGCCCAAGGGTCAGACGTGGACCGCCAACTTCTGTCGCAACCGTCTCGGCGAGCCGGAGCCTCACCGCTGGTCCGACACCGGCGACGACGAGCACAACTACGAGGCGTTCGGAAAGCTGAAAATGGAGTGAGCCCCAGACGTGAGCTGATGGACGAGGGGCTTTTTGCATTGCCCAAGGAATAGCCGCTTTGGCGGGGACACGGTTGGCACAGCCGATTGAAAAGGGCCGCGTTCTCGACAATGGGGTGTAGTACGTCCCCCTTGTGGGGCGCCAATCCCGATATGCCGGCCCACAAGGGGGCCGGACTACACTTCTTCAACGGGCCGCTGGGGTCAGGGCGGAAGGCATGACGGACAGACGTCTGGTTCTTGCCGCGATGATGCTGCTCATGTGTCTGGGCGCCGCAGGCGGCGACACCGAGGCGGGTGAAGCCGGGAAGGTGCTAAAGCTGGCGGGCACGCGGCAGGGATTGTGTCTTCACCTCGGCTCGGGTCTGGAGGGATCGCCCGCGCTCACCGCCGGGCTGGCCGCCGGGAGCGAGATGCTCGTCCACGGTCTCGCCCTCGACGACGCTTCGCTCGCACGGGCACGAGGGGCCATTGAAGATCGTAGCGTCTTCGGCCGCGCGAGCGTCGAGAGACTGACCGAGGCGAAGCTTCCCTACCTGCGCGACCTCGCGAGACTCGTCGTCATCGAGGACATGGACCTTCTCGCCGCCCGGGGCGTCACCTTGACCGAGGTCTTTCGCGTTACCGCGCCGGGGGGCGTGGTGTGCGTGCGCAAAAACGGCGCGTGGACGAAAGTCGTCAAACCCCGCCCCGAAGGGATGGACGACTGGCGACATCCCACCCACGACCCCGGACGAACCTGGGTGTCCAACGACAGGAACATCCGCTATCCCCTCGGGCTCCGGTGGGCCGACGGGCTTCCCAACAACCTCACCGGCTTCTCCAGCTGCAAGGCCTACGTCGTCGCAAACGGTCGGATCTTCACCTTGGGCATCAACGAGGTGGAGAACCTCGGACGACCCGGGAAGGGCGGCTACGACCAGTGGCTCTGCGCCCGCGACGCCTTCAGCGGGCTGCCCCTCTGGAAACTCAACTGCCGGAACGTCCGCGACGGCAAGGACATCACCTGGACCAACACCGCACCCCTCGTCGCCGATGACGACAGCGTCTACTCGGTCTACGAGGAGAACAAGGTCATCCGGGCCGACGCCGCGTCCGGCAAGATCCTGTGGACGCGCGAGATGAAGTATCCCGTCTATCGCATGGTGCTCCTCGACGGCGTGGTGGTGAGTGCGAGCTGGGGCGAGACGGAAAGCATCTGGTTCAAGACGCAGCCTAAAGCCGGTCCCGGCAGCGTCGAGGCGTTCGATGCCGAAACCGGGAAGCCGCTCTGGCAGCTTCCGGAGACGGCCTGGACCATCGTCGCGGGGGACGGGACGGTTTATCTTCAGCCGCGGGGAGGCGGTGCTCGCGGTGGATATCCGCACCGGCGCCGAACGCTGGCGCGTCGAACACACCGAGGGCGAAACGCCGGCATTGCGGCTGAACGTCGCCGGGCCTGGTTTCGTCGTCCTCACCCGCGTGCTCGACAAGAAAACGGCCACGCTCGCGGCCTATGACGCCAAGACCGGACGCGAACTGTGGAACGCCCCGACGAGACCCCTCATCGTCTGGACACCCGTGGTGGACGGGCTGCTGTGGCACGGCGGAATCAAACTGGACCCGCTGACCGGGAAGGACCACGGAAAGGTCGGTCACTGGCTCGGCGGCCAGGGGTGCTCGCCGAGGACCATCGTCTGGCCCTATCTGGTCGTCGGGCGGTCGGCCTACGCGCTGGAGCTGCCGTCGAGTCCGGCGGAGAAGCCCCAGTCGCTCGTCTACCGTGGCGCCCGTGGGGCGTGCGTGCAGGGACTGGTTCCGGCCAACGGAATGTTCTACACCGCACAGAACATGTGCAAGTGTCTTCCCTCGCACGTCTACGGCTTCCTGGCGGTCGGCCCGACGACCGATCCCAAAGAAGAGGATTTCACCGCGAAACGACCCGTGGAGAGGGGACCGGCGTTCGGTTCACCGTCGAGGCCCGCCGACGGACAGGACTGGCCGACGCTCCGTGCCGACGCCGCCCGCTCGGCATCGTGTGACGTCACGCTGCCGACGAAACTCACGAAGCGCTGGTCGGTCAAGGCGGTCTCGCATTTCGGCGGGCCGCTGGCGTCGGCCTGGGAGCCGCAGCTTGTCTCGCCCTTGAGTGCACCCGTCGTGGCTGAGGGTCTCGTTCTCGTCGCGGCGACCGACCTCGGACGCATCCTGGCCTGCGACGCGAAGAACGGCGTCGAGCGCTGGACGGTGACGCTCCCGAGCCGCGTGGACGGCCCGCCGACGGTCTGGCGGGGACTGTGCATCGTCGGGTGTCACGACGGCTACGTCTACGCCCTTCGTGCGACGGACGGCGCACTCGCCTGGCGGGTGCGCGTGGCGCCCGTCGAGCGTCGCATGGTGGCCTACGGTCGGGTCGAGTCGGTCTGGCCCGTGACCGGCAGCGTCCTCGTGCATGAGGGCGTCGCTTACGCGACCGCCGGACGCTCCACCGAAACCGACGGCGGCATCGCCGTCGTCGCCCTCGACGCCGGAACCGGCGAGACCCGATGGGCACGCTCCATCGGCGCGGGCGTCCTGCGTCTCAACGACATCCTCGCCCTGCGCGACGGCAAACTCGTCTGGCGCTATCTCACGCTCGGTAAGGCGACCGGACGCACGCTCACACCTGAGACGCCTCCCACCCTCAAGAGCTACGGCGGGGGAGCGGGAAAGCTCGAAGGCGGGATCATGGACGGGACCTACACGGTGTCCAGGAACCGGCGGGCGGGTGGGGCGTTTGTGCTCGGCGACAAGCCGACCGACCAACTCGCGTGGAATGCCGACTGGGCCGTCTCGGAAAAGGGCGGCTTCACGCCCGACGGCAAGACCCGGCACTGGCGGCCCCCGTCGAGGGGCACCGTGTTCGCCATCGCCCTCACCAGGAACCTGGCGGTCTACGCCTGCCGGGACGCCCGCCGTTACTCACCCGACAGCACCGCCCGCCTGCATCTGGTGAACCTCGCCGACGGCAGACGGGTGGGCGGCGTCCCCCTGGCATCCGTTCCCAGCTACGACGGCCTCGCCGTCGCCGACGGACGCCTCTACGTCTCGATCCGGAACGGGACGCTCGTCTGCTTCGGAAAGGCCGACTGACCACATCGTGGATGTGCCACGGCCCCGACCTGTCGGGGCCGTGCTCAGCGCTTTTGCGCCCTCGGCAGCGCCTCGAGCATCTCCTTGGTCACCACGAACTCGATGCGGTTGGAGAGCATCGGGACCGGCGGCAGCTTGGCCTGGAAGGCGCAAATGGCGCTATACAGCGAGGCGACGTGCCCCGGCGCGGCGAAGAACTGATTCGCTTGGGGCGTGTAGAGCACCTGCAGGCCGACCCGGTCACCGGCATGCACGGCGCGGAAGAACCGCGGCAGGCCGAATGCGACGCGGGTCTCTTTCACCTCGGTGCTCATTCGCGAAAGCTTCGCCAGCACATCCGCCTCCAAAGCATAGTCCAGGCAGGGCATGCCTTTCACCCACCAGCGGGCCAGAAGGAAGTCGTCGGGGAGGTGAATCGCTCCCGCCTCGCAGCGCACCACGAACACGCCCTCCTCGAGCGAGAGCTTGAGAGGCGCAGGCCGCTCGCCCCCACGGACGTCCCCTTCGGGTTTCCCCAGGTAATGCCGTCGCCAGAACTCGTTCATGGGTATCTTTCCGGGAAGGGGCGTGCCGTCCGGTCCGTTCAGCTGCCATGCCGAGAGATCGAGGATGGGCCGTTGGCGGTCGAACGCCGGCCACGCGGCACGGGGGTAGGGCTCGACGCGATAGGTGTCCGACCCCGGACGGTGTTTCTCGCCGCGGCGGCCGAACCGGGCGAAGGTCCGCCACGGCTGCGGGGGGTGATCGTTCCGGGGGAATTCGGTCTCGGCGATCAGCGTGAGGTCGTCGGAGAGGACCTGGAGCTTCTGCGTGCCGTGCCACAGCGCCAGGGCGACTGCACAGTACAGCCCTTCGCGCGGCGCCTCGACGGCACGCGGGGCCCGCGTCGGCTTCAGGTCGGTCGGCGTCTTCCAGCCGGGAATCACGGTCCGGAAGTAGATCGGGCCGAGGGCCCTCACCGGCCGGTGCGACCCGTCCGGATACCAGTCTCCCTGCGTCGGGTAGCGGACCACGCGGTCCTTGGACTCGCCGACGTACCTCGCCAGGCAGTAGAGCAGCTTCAAGGACTCGGCGGCCTTGCCGCAGTAGGAGAGGCCGA
>Ga0111220_1059_pt1 | contig 10698 bp, 8 predicted proteins | sample DeeMarSWOR152_54_FD_80384 | JGI IMG/M metagenome (GOLD analysis project Ga0111220, IMG submission 80384) | Planctomycetes bacterium DG_58
CATCTCCGACGTCAACGAAGCCATCGACAAGTTAAGCGAGACGGCCCGGAGACAGAAGGACAAGACGTCGAGCGAATGATCCTTCGCCTCCCCTCGTTTGGGAACACCCATGCACACGGACATCCGCAGCCTCGCCCCCAATCAGAAGGTGGACGACGTCTATCTGCTGCGGGAATGTCAGCTCCGGACCACAAAGACCGGGAAGTACTACCTTCACGTTGAGCTGGGGGACAAGACGGGACAGATCGGTGCACGGATGTGGAACGCCACGGAGGCCCTCTTCAAGGCACTCGACAAGGCGGAATTCGTAAGGGTGGCCGGACGTGCGGAGGTCTATCAGGATTCGCTGCAGCTCATCATCAACATCGTCCGGGCGGTGAACGCCGATGAGGTGACGATCGAGGATTTCCTGCCGGCAACCACGCAGGACGTGGACGAGATGTACGCGAAGCTGCGGGAGCTGGCCGATTCCGTCGGGAACGCACACCTCTCTCAACTGCTTGACTCCTTCCTCGAAGATGAGGATTTTTCGGCACGGTTCAAGAAAGCTCCGGCCGCCGTCTCCTATCATCAGCCCTTTCTCGGCGGACTTCTCGAACACACGCTCGCGGTGACCGAGATGGCCGACTACGTGGCAGAGCGCTACCCGCTCCTCGACCGTGACCTCCTCATTACCGGGACTATTCTCCACGACATCGGAAAGATCGAGGAGCTGTCGTACGTTAGGGCGTTCGACTATACCGACCGCGGCCGGCTCATCGGGCACCTCATCATCGCGGTTGAGATGATTCAGGACCGCGTGCGCCAGATCGAAGGATTCCCACAGCACCTCTTTGATCTGCTGAGTCATCTGGTTTTGAGTCATCACGGCGAGTATGAATGGGGTTCTCCCAAGCTCCCGATGACCGCCGAAGCGATCGCGCTGCATCACCTGGACAACCTCGACGCGAAGGTGGAGGCGTCCACACGCGCCATTGAGACGGACCGGTTGGGCGAGGGGAATTGGACCGAATACAGCCGGATGTTCCAGCGGAAGTTTTACCGCGGCCCGGGGAGCGTTCAGGAGGACGAGACACCGGCGGACTGATCGTCGCCCTTCTCCTCGTCGGAAGGCGCCAGCGCCATCAGGATGGTATTGTTTACCTTGTTCATCATTTCGAAGTAGTCGGCCTGGGCCCTGAGGAGGTCTTTGAGGCCCGGGTTGCGGGCGGCGAGTTCCTGAAGACGCGAGAGCTCACGTTTGTCCGCCACCTCAATGGGTTTCATCTCTTGTTCGAGCTTGCGAATTCTCTGGAGCTGCTTCTCAAGATCGTCCTGGATCTGCTTGGCCTCGGGGTCGGCCAGCACCTTGTCCTCGGCCTCCCTCAGCAGACGGTAGCGCTCGTGCCTGCGGATTTCCTGCCCCAGTTTTTCGGCCAGTTTCAGTACCTTTTCCATTCCTCTCTCCATTTTAGGGTGGCAACGCCACAGCCCGAAATATTATAAATGACCCGACGAGGCGAACAAGACAATTTCGATGATTCCCTGGAGACCCGAATGATCGACGCCCGCACCGTTATTCAGTTCATGAGTCGTAAAGGCTACCGCCCGGTGCCCTTGCGGACCCTCGCCCGACAGATGCACGCGGCGGACTCGGACAAGCAACGTCAGCTCCAGGCGGTGGTGGGCGAACTGGAAGCGGACGGCATCGTCAGTCGGCGGAAGAAGGGGCTGGCGCTCGCACATCCGCGTTCCCTGGTAGTGGGCACCATCGACGTAAAGAGGCGTGGATTCGCGTTTGTGCGTCCCGCAGGCACCGAAGGTCCCGATCTGTATGTGGGGCCGCGTTCGCTCGGAGGAGCGATGGACGGCGATCTGGTGCTGGCGGAAAAGGTAAAACGTCGTCGCGGCAGGATGATGCTGGAAGCGGGCAAGGTGGTGCGGGTGCTCGAGCGCTGCCGGAAGCGACTTGTCGGCACGCTTAAGAAGTGGCGACGACGATCGTACGTCGTTCCGGATGGCATGGATTTCGCCGCCGAGATAGGTCTCAGCGACACCACCCCCCGCGGCGCCGAACCGGGTGACAAGGTTGTCATCGAGCTGAGCCCCCGTCCCTCCAGGGGACTCCTCGGGCGCATCATCGAGGTGCTGGGCGACGCAAGCGACCCGTCAATAGACGTGCCGATGGTGGTCGCGCAGTTCGCCTTGAGAACCGACTTCCCGCAGGACGTCCTGCGTGAGGTGAAGAAGCTTCCCCGGGGAGTGAAGGCAACGGACATCAAGGGGCGGAGGGACCTGCGGCGTGAACTGGTCGTGACGATTGACCCCGAATCCGCACAGGATTTCGATGATGCCATATCGGTCAAGCGGACCCGCAGCGGGTGGAAGTTGGGGGTTCACATTGCCGACGTATCGCACTACGTCCGGCCGGGATCAGCCGTCTGGCAGGAAGCGGTCGAGCGGACCACCAGCATCTACCTTCCCACCCGCACCATACCGATGCTGCCCGAGAAGCTCAGCAACCATCTTTGCAGTCTGCGCCCCGATGAGGATCGCCTGACGCTCTCCGTGCTCATGGACCTCGACCAAGAGGGGAACCTCAAGAACTTCCGCATCGAGCGTTCCGTCATCCGCTCATCGAAACGGCTCACCTACAAGGAGGCGCTCCGGGTCATCACAGGCAAGACAGCCGATTTCGGCCGCCCGATCGTCAAGCTTCTCAAGGAGGGTGCACGTCTTGCGAAGCTGCGCAGCGAGTTCCGCATGCGGCGGGGCGCGCTCGAACTGGAACTGCCGGAGGTTCAGCTCGAGTACGACGACGCAGGACACGTGGCTGCGCGGTTCGGGGAGGACCGCAGCCGACCGTTCATCCACCGTGCGCATGCGGCGCCGGACGCCCGTGCCCTCACGGACCTTTTCTTTTTCGCACGCACGCTGGGCATCTCCTCCGACGCCCACGACGCGCGCCGCGCTCTTCAGCACATCCTGCAAAAAGTCGAAGGAACGCCGCTGAGTCACGCCGTGAACCTCGTGGTGCTGAAGAGCATGAAACACGCCGAATACCTCCCCAGCAGCGAGGGGCACTATGCACTCGCCGCGGACCACTACTGTCACTTCACGAGCCCCATCCGGCGGTTTCCCGACCTCGTCGTGCACTCGGTCCTCAAGCAGTTCGACCTGGAGAAGGGAAGGTATAAGACCTTTGACTGGTCCGCGCATCTGGACAGCTACGCCCGGCGGTCTTCGGAGATGGAGCAAGTTGCCGAGGATGCCGAGCGCGAGGTGATTAAGGTGAAGCTGCTCCGCTTTCTGCAGAACCGCGTCGGCGAAGTGATGCACGGCGTGGTCGTGGGGGTGGCGGAGTTCGGGGCGTTTGTGGAACTGGAGGAGGTCCCGGTGGACGGATTGATTTCCGCCCGCTCGCTCGGAGGTCGGCCCCATTACGACGAGCGAGGACATACGCTGACCGACCCGCGAGGGAAGCGTCGGCTCAGACTGGGCGACCGCATCCGGGTCGTCATCGACTCGATCGATTTCGAACGACGGGAACTCGACCTGAAGTGGATGCTGTGAGGGGATCATTTTTTCCTGTTGACAAAGCCGTGGCACGACGCTCCCATAGTGCCGGTCACCGAAGATGCGGGAGGATGCAGGCTCATGTTTCCTAAGGATGTCTACTACACCATAACCCATGAGTGGGTTCGGTTGGAAGATGACGTCGCCACGATCGGGATGACACAATATGCGGCCGACCAGCTCAGCGACATCAGCTACATCGAGTTGTCTTCGGTCGGGGACGAGTTGTCCGCCGAGACGGTCCTTGGCACCATTGAGTCCACCACGGACACGGTTGACCTTCTCAGTCCGATCGACGGTGAGGTCCTTGAGGTGAACAATTCGGTGTTGGAGAACCCGGAACTCATCGGTGAGGACCCCTACGACGACGGTTGGCTCATCCGACTCAGACCTTCCGACACGTCACAGCTTGAGGACCTGATGTCAGCCGAGGAGTACCAGTTTTTTGTCCAGGCCGAGGTCGGCGAGGAACCTGAAGAAGAGGAGAAGGAAGAAGAAGAAGAGGAGGAGGAACTGGAAGACGTGGAGTAGAGCCCGCCCGGTCGGCCCGCCGACGTCCGGGGAAAGGTCACGAGCAAGTCTTTCCCCAAGTCCGTCAAAAGCCCCTTACCCCCACCCTCACAGCAGGTTCAGGACCAGTTCGACTTCCTTTTCGGTGTTGTAGAAGTGGGGGGAAAGCCGAATCATCCCGTACCGCTTGGTGTGAAAGACACAGGCGTCGGTAAGCTTCGCGGAGATGGCGTCGATATCGTCCGAATCGGACGAGAAGGTGACGATACCTGATTTCTCGTTCGCCCGGCGCGGGGAACGGAGTGTGTAGCCTTTCTTTTCGAGTCCATTACAAAGCATGTCGGTGAGGGAGACGACGCGGTTCTCGATGTAGCCCATGCCGAGACCGGTAAACATGGCAAGCATCGCGCGGGTGGCGCTCAGTGCGATGGGATTGAGGCTGCTCGGTTCGAAACGCTGTGCACTGTCACGGTAGGTCAGTTGGTAATCCAGGAAGTTGGCTGCATCGACGACACTGTTGGCGCCGGGATTGCTGACGTGAAGGTCCTTGAGAACGTCCCTGTCCACATAGAGCACCCCCAGCCCGCCGGGACAGAGAAGCCATTTTCTCGAATGGGCCGCCAGAGCGCTGATCTTCATCTCACGAACGTCCAGGTCAATCGCACCGAGGCCCTGGATCGCGTCTACGAAGAAGAATACCCCCCTCTCCCGGCACACGTCGCCGATGGCATTCAGATCGTTACGGTAGCCGTTCACAAAGTGGACAAAGGAGATCGCGACGACCCGGGTGTGGTCGTCGATGGCCGCGGCCAGGTCCTCCACGGGGATACGTCCGTCCTCACGCTCTTCGACCCACTTTATCGTCACCCCGTGACGCTGCTGGTTCATCCACGGATAGATGTTGGCCGGATAATCGACGTTGGTGAGAACGACGTTGTCGCCGGGGTGCCATTCGATGCCGTTGGCGACGAGGTTCACCCCTTCAGCGGTGCTGTTGACGAACGCGATCTCGTCAGGAAGGCTCCCGAGGAGCTGCGCATACATCAGTCTGGTCTGGATGGCGTCGTCCTTCCAGTCCGCGTAGTTGGCGGCTCCGTTCTCCATGATGTCGTCGGCCCGCATGCTCAGACCGTACACCATGTCGCGGGTGAGCGGACTGACGGCCGCGTGGTCCATGTAAATCCAGTGGTTGACCACACTGAAATGTTCGCGAATCCGGTCAATGTGAGCCAAGATGCCCTCCGTCGGTGCAGCAATTTCCATCCGAGTCGGCGGGCGGCAATCGTGCTGTCGGTTCTCAGGACCGCTTCAGGATCCGCCCGGCGAGTGTTCCCAGATGCTCCTCCTTGTCCACGGTGAGCACACCGTTTACGAGAACCTGTTCGATGCCGAGGGGGTACTGATGCGGATTGTCGAACGTCGCCCTGTCGGTGATGGTATCCCTGTTGAAAACGACGATATCCGCCCTGCTATTCTGAGCGATTTTACCGCGATCTGCAAGTCCGAGCCGCTGCGCCGGAAACCCGGCAAGCTTCCAGACGGCTTCCTCCAGAGAGAGCACGCCCTTTTCGCGCACATATCGACCAAGAAGACGCGCCTGGGTGCCGTAGCTCCGTGGATGGGGCTTACCGTAAGTCCTTGCCTTATCTACACTTCTGTCCGATCCGTCGGACCCGATCATCACGAACGGCCACGAGAGGATTTCTTCAAGGTTCTCTTCTTTCATGCGGAAAAAGACGCCGGAGGTTCGACCGCCGTCCGAGAGGAGAAGTTCACAGAGTGCATCGAATACCTCCCGATGCATTTCCCGTGCAACTTCGGTAAGTCGCATCCCTTCCCACTTCCGGTTTTCCTCTTTCTCGCACGAGGCGACGACCGTGCTCTCCCAGTCGTCATCGGTCATGCGCTCGACGGTTTCGGTGCGAATCTTCTCGCGCGTGGTCGGATCGCGGAGACGCTCCAGCTTGTCCTGGTCGGTACCCTCGTGAACCCACGCGGGCAAGTGGGAATCGAGTCCGGTCGATGCCGCCGAATACGGGTAGCGGTCGGCCGTGACGTCCGCACCCGATTCGCGGGCCGAGAAGAGCCGGCGCTTGAGCCAGTCGATCTTATGCCAGTTCCTGTGTCGCGAGCACTTCAGGTGTGAGATCTGCACGCGTATGCCCGAGCGCTCGTGGATTTCCAGGACTTCGTTGATCGCGTCTTCAAGTGCGTCACCTTCGCTCCGAATGTGCGAGGCGTAAAGCCCACCCGCCGACGCAACCGGTCGGCACAGCTCTACAATCTCATCCGTCGTCGCGTAGCATCCCGGCGCGTAGATGAGCCCGGTGGTCAGACCGAAGACGCCCCGCTCAAGAGCGATTTCCACCTCGCGGACCATCTGTTTCATCTCGTCGGAAGACGGCGGACGATCCACGTATCCCATCACCGAGCCGCGGACCATGTTGTGACCGACCATCAGTACGCGGTTGACGGAGCACCCTCTCCTTTCCGCCTCGGCGATATATCCGTCGATGTCGTTCCAGGTGATTTCAAGATCGCCCCGCTCGTACGCCGCGATGCGCCTGTCGAGTGCCTCTCGCCTCAACGGAAAGGCACTCCCCCCACACTGTCCCAGCACCTCGGTCGTCACGCCCGACCGCACCTTGGAATCCGCCGTAGGGGTATTGAGGGAGGGGAAGTCGGAGTGGGTGTGCATATCGATGAAGCCCGGGGCGACAACGCTGCCGCTTGCGTCTATCACGCACCCGGCGTGTGCCTTCGAAAGGTCGTCCACGGCTTTGATGGTGTCACCGGTGATGCCGACGTCGGTCCGGAGGGGTTTGGCCGACTTCGACCCGTCAATGACGGTGCCCCCTTGGATAATGACATCAAACTCCATGGTGTGTCACTCGGAGACGAAGGGGCGCTCGCCCTGGACGTTGGTAATGAGGGCGTGAGCGTTCTTGACCTGTTCTTCACTGCCCTTGATGAGAAGTCTGACCGCGCCCTCGGCGCCGGCGATGCCTCCGGCCGCCGTCTGAACGACGTCACAGCCGGTCAGAAGCTCGATCGCCTCAATCTCGGTAAAAACCTCGCCGGGGACGGGCCAGAGCGTAGGGAGGGGACGCGGGTCGGACTTGTCCGTCTCATCCACTTCGGCCATGTGTGCGGCGATATCATTCAGGTCGCCGGGGATATTCTTTTCGAGCCCCACAGGACCCAGGAGCTTCACCCGACGCGCCACGAGCACGCCGATCGCCGCGCCGATGGTTCCCCCCGTCGGATGTCCGATGAGGAGTGCCGCCTGGTCACGCTCGTAGTTGATGGCGTTGGCTCCCTTGATAAACACATCGCCCGCTTTCAGCTTCGTCACGATCTCCTTGCTGTTGGTGCCCTCGACGATCTGTCCCTTTTCAAGGATGACGTCCGGGAGCTTTGCCGAGGTCAGGTTCCGTCCCTGGAGGGTTGCCGGGACGACCGACCCGGTCACGTACTGGGTGCGCTCGATTCGCTTTCCGAGGATCTCCTCCACCACGTATGAATTGGTGGTCCCCTTGCAGATCACGACGGTGCCCTCGGACAACGCGCGCAGGACTTCCGGGTGACTTGCCACACCCTTTGCGATGAGCCGCTTCGATTCGGCCACGGTCAGCACGGCTTCGGTGAACATCGGTTTCTCCTGTTGTCGTGTTGTGTGTTCCGTTACAGCCCCCGGGCGTCGCTCGAGGTCTTCGGGATGACCAGCTTCTTCGTCTTCCTCGCATCCTTCCTGAACTTCGAGTCCCGGACGTACTTCTTCAGCACATTGTCGAAGAGGGACCGCTTGAGCGGGATATCCACCTCCTTGCCCTGAGCGCTCGAGACGGTAATGGCGTTGGCCAGCTCCAGCGAATCCCTTGCGGATTCACCCGTCGCCAGGATAGGCTCACCGTCCAAGACCGCCCGGACGAAGTTCTCGGTGATGAAGCGGTGACCGTGTGGCTCGTCCCTGACGGCGACGTCGGTCCACGCCGGGACAGGAAAAGACCAGGGCTCGTCCGTCGAATAGATGAACTCGGCCGCTCCCGGGGACGACACACCGAGCCGCAGCTTCCCGTCGCGGATCTCCAGAATCGCCTCCTCGCCGACGAACTGAAACAGCGACACCGGCGGGAACTCGAACGTGTTCGTCGTGATGTAGCCGGTCGCACCGTTCCGGTAGGTCAGAAGCGCCGACGCCGTGTCCTCCACCTCGATCTTGTGGGCACGGGTGTCACACTTGCCGAATACCTTGCAGGGCATTCCTCCGAGCCACACGAAGGCGTCGAGTGAATGCGGGGCCTGGTTCATCATGACGCCGCCCCCCTCCCCCGACCACGTCGCCCGCCAGCCGCCGCTGTCGTAATATGCCTGGGTGCGGAAATGCGGCTCAATCATGCACGTCCGCACAAGCTCGCCCAACGCCCCCGAATCGATAACCGATTTCGCCTTCTTCCACATCGGGTGTGCCCGACGCTGGAACATCACGCCAAGCTTCACCTTGTTCTTCTTGCACGCTTCGATCAGCTTGTCGGCCATGCTCACCTGGACGGCCATGGGCTTTTCGGTCAGCACGTGGATGCCGTTTCCCGCGGCGTCGATGCCGATGGTGGCGTGCTCGTAATGAGGCGTGCCGATGAGTACCGCGTCGCAAAGCCCCGACCGGATGAGCTTTCTCGAATCGGTGAACGCGGGGACGTTGTGGGTCTTTGCGACCTCCTTGACCACCTCCTTCCTGATGTCGCACACGCAGGTCACCTCGACGCGGTCGAGCGTTGAGAGATACCCCAGGTGCATGTGACCGATGCCTCCCGTTCCGACAACTCCGAACCTGATCTTTTCCATTTCGCTTCACACTCCTTCTTGACGTCTTGGGCTGCGTACCTCTGAATGCGTCACTCTTTTCCGGATTGCTTGAGCTTCTCGCGCAGCTCCTTGAGCTTCAGGAGCGCTTCCATTGGCGTCATGTTATCGACGTCGAGTTCCTTCAGTGCTTCGAGAGCCGGATTCGGCTGCGGACCAAAGAGACCCAACTGCACGTACCCGGGTAGGACACCATCGCTCTCAGCGTGTGCCAGTTTGGGCTTCCCGCGGAGGTCGAGTTCTTCCTCCTCGAGGTTCGCGAGAATTACCGCGGCACGCTTGACGACGTCCGCCGGAACGCCCGCCAGGCGTGCGACGTGGATACCGTAAGACTTATCCGTTGACCCTTCAACGATTTTCCGGAGGAAAATCACCTCGCCCTTCCACTCACGGACCGCGATGTTGTAGTTGACCACCCGCGGCAGGAGGATCGCGAGCTCGGTAATGTGGTGATAGTGTGTGGCGAAAAGCGTCCGGGCACCGATCTTCTCGTGAATGTGCTCCCCGACGGCCCACGCGATCGCCAGACCGTCGAAGGTCGAGGTTCCCCGTCCGACCTCGTCCAGGATGATAAGCGACTGTCGCGTGGCGTTGTTGAGGATGTTGGCGGCTTCGGTCATCTCCACCATGAAGGTGGATTGTCCGCGTGCAAGTTCCTCGGAGGCGCCGACACGTGTGAAAATCCGGTCGGCCACGCCGATGGTCGCCTCGCTGGCCGGGACGAAGCTTCCCATCTGAGCCATCAGCACGATGAGCGCGACCTGGCGGATGTAGGTGGATTTCCCGGCCATGTTGGGACCGGTGATAATGGCGAGCTGTCGGCTGTCGCAGTCGAGGTCCGTGTCGTTCGGCACGAATTTCTCCTCGACGAGGGTCTGTTCGAGCACGGGGTGCCGTCCGTCGCGGATGACGAGTCTCGTGTCTTCGGTCATTTTGGGTCTGACGTAGCGATGCTCGGCAGCCACCTGTGCGAGGGCCGACAGCACGTCGAGCGTTGCCAGTGCCCGCGCCGTCTGCTGAAGACGCTGCACGAACTGTGCCGCCTGCTCCCGCACCTCCACAAAAAGCTCGTACTCGAGCTTCTTTGCCCGTTCGTCGGCCGAGAGTACCTTCGACTCGTACTCCTTCAGCTCCGGGGTGATGTAGCGCTCGGCATTCTTGAGCGTCTGCTTGCGGGTATAGTTGTCGGGGACCTTGTGGGCCTGGGTGTGGGTCACCTCGATGTAGTACCCGAAGACCTTGTTGAACCCGACGCGGAGACTGGGGATGCCCGTACGCTTTGCCTGGTCGGCCTGGTAATCGGCAAGCCACTGCTTCCCGCCGCTTGCGATGGAGCGGAGCTCGTCGAGTTCAGCGTTATATCCCTTGCGGAGGATTCCGCCGTCGTGAAGTGCGAGCGGGGGCTCGGGTGCGATTGCCCGGCGAGCCAGTGTCTCAAGCTCAGTAACCGGGTCGATGCGTCCACGCAGTTGAACGAGCATGTGTGAGCGGACGTCTTCGAGGGACTTCTTCAGACCCGGCAGCGCCGAGAGGCTCTGACCCAGGACCGAGAGATCCCGGGCGTTCGCCCGACGGGTGGCCACGCGCGTGGTCAGTCGCTCGATGTCGTAAATCGACTTCAGGGCTTCGCGGAATTCAGACCGCACGAGTCCTTGCGAGAAGAACTCCTCCACGGCCTCGTGGCGGGTCCGGATGCGTCCGACATCCCGAAGCGGCGACAACACCCATCCGCGCAGCAGTCGCCCCCCGCCCGAGGTCACCGTGCGGTCG
>Ga0111220_1027_pt1 | contig 10644 bp, 7 predicted proteins | sample DeeMarSWOR152_54_FD_80384 | JGI IMG/M metagenome (GOLD analysis project Ga0111220, IMG submission 80384) | Planctomycetes bacterium DG_58
TATTACCCGGTCGCCGCGTTCGCTGCGTTGGGGCTGCCGGCGATCGCGTTTTTCTGCGACGAGCTCTTCCGCATCGAGGCGAACTGGCTCGACGTGATCTCACCGTTTACCGCGTGGCGAGTTGTTCTGGACGCACAGGGCGCCTGGTGGGCAGCGTGGGTGGTTTTCGACGTCCTGCTGGTCTCGGGCGCCATTGCCTTTCTGATCCACAGGCGCACGTCTCGTCAGGCGTCGCGGCAGTCGTAAGTATCCCCTCTCCCCCCTGTGCGAGGAGAGGGTAAGGGTGAGGGGGGTGAGACAGGGAGACAGACGTGAGGCGTTTCGCAGCCACGTTCGGATGCATCCTTGCTCTTGCGGCGCCGGTGTGCGCGGATGCGCTGCGAATTGAAGTCGGTCTCGGCGGCGTGTTCCCGGCGGGCGGGTGGACGCACTGTCGAATCAGCGGACTCGAGGGCGTCGCGGACGGGGACCTCGTCATCGTCCACGTCAGCGACATGTTCGAGCGGCACTTCGGCGTGAGAGACGGCGCGGTCGAGGGGCTTATCCTGATGCCCGACGAGTCGCCGATGATTTCCGTCGAGGTCCCGGGGCGGGGACGCGTGGCGCTGCCGCCCGAGGCGACGCGACGCCTGCGAGGCGTGAAGGACAAACTGCCCGTCATCTTCCTGGGGGAGAATCCGCCCGACGAAGCAGAACTCATCAAGGCCCTTGAGGTCAAGAAGATCTTCCCGATCAGGATGAGCGCAGCGGAACTTGCCGATCGCCCGGTTCGCGACTTCGAATGGGTCCACGTATTCGTTTTGGGCAAGATGAGCGAAAGCGAGGTCACACAGCTCCGCAAACACTTCTCGCATTTTTCGGACTCGGTCGTCGTGGCGAAGCCCGATGACCTGACCGGCTGGATTGAGAAACTGGCCTTCAAAAAGGTCGGGGAGCTTTCCGCCTACAGCGCCGAGTTGGCCGAATTCCTCCCCATCCCGCGCGGCTCGGTCCGAGGCGAATTCTACGACATCTTCGGCCCGCCCAAGTGGCCGAGACGCGTCCGACGCGACGTCGCGCTTATGTTTGTCGCTGTCCTGCTGGTCTTCGCGATCAGCGTGGTTTTCCCGGGAAAGACAAGGGGGAAGAGGGCGTACCGCCTCGTCTATCCGGTCCTCTCTGCCCTTGTCCTTACGTTTATGGCAAGTTGGCGGATATCCAACCCGGCCGAATCGGTCTCATTGTTCGAGGGCCGGCAGCCGGACGGAGGGGGTTCGGCAAGAAAAGGTGTTGAGACCAAGGTCATCAGCAAAGCTGTCCTCGAACGCGGCGGCCGGGGAGCGCAAGTCCGGGATCTGCTCGCCGTCCCCCAACGGGTCACGCCGGTTGCATCACATCCCCGGCAATGGGTCGAACACAGGCTCGTATTGACGAGAATGGGCGAACTCGAACGCGGCACGCCGCTCGGGTTCCGGGACGTTTCCGTCAGGCACTGGTATGGACGAATTCCCGGACGCCTCATTTTCAACCTTCTGATGGGGGGCGACTACGTATGCGTCGTGGAGGTCCCGCCGCGCAGGAGATTGCCGTTCGAGCGCCCGTCCTCCAGGCAGACCATCCGGCCTTTCTCCGAGTATCTTGCCGAACGCCATCACCCGGACGCCCGGGTGGAGGAGCTGCGCGACGGAATGCTCCGCTATTGGTACAGTCATCGTCGGCAGAAAGGAATTGCCTACAATGTGGCCTGGACGGAAGCCAGCACCGAGGGCGAGGTTTTCGATGCCGGCGTGATGGTTGTCATCAAGGCGGGTCATTGCGTAGAAAGGTGGAAACCCCCACGGTAGTGCTTTATCCTAAGCGGCGACACTCGCAGAGGGATTGTCAATGGACATCTACAATCTGGTGAGCTTTGTGGGGATTTTCGTTCTGATGGGGTTGGCGTGGTTGGTCTCGGCAAATCGCAGGCTGATGAACTGGCGCGTCATTCTCTGGGGTGTCGCTCTGCAGCTCCTGTTCGGGATGCTGGTTTTCTGGACACCGGGGAGTCGTGCGGTGTTCGAGTGGCTCAACGCCGCCGTGTTCAAGCTCCTCGCCGTGGCCCAGGCCGGACAGAAGTTCCTGCTGGGACCGCTCGCCGATCCGGCGAACACCGGGGGCGAGTTTGTGCTGCTGCTCCACTACCTGCCGACGATCATCTTCTTCGCGGCGGTGATGTCGCTGCTCTACTACTGGCGGATCATGCCGCTCGTGGTCCGGGGGTTTGCGTGGGTCTTCACGCGACTCATGCGGATCAGCGGTGCGGAGAGTCTCTGCACCGCTTCCAACATCTTCGTGGGGATCGAGTCCGCGACGGCCGTTCGTCCCTACATCAACGACATGACCAGGTCGGAGCTTTGCACCATTCTTACCGCCGGGATGGCGACGATCGCTTCAAGTGTGCTGATGGCGTACGCCGGGATGTTGAGGGACGTCTTCCCCGAGATCGCCGGACACCTGATCTCGGCGTCAATCCTGTCGGCGCCGGCAGCGATTGTGATGTCGAAGATCCTGCTTCCCGAGGACGGCCAACCGGTAACGCTTGGCAGGTCTGTCAAGGCATACGTCGAACGGGAGCCCGGCGCAATCGCATCCATCATCTCTGGCGCGATGGCCGGCGTGAAACTGGTCGTCGGGATCTGTGCACTCTTGATCGCGTTTCTCGGCCTTATCGCACTGGTCGACCTCGCGCTGGATGCCGTGGGCCTGCTTTCGCTGGAAGAGCTGCTCGGGTACGTGTTTCGTCCGGTGGCCGCGATCATCGGCGTGCCCTGGGACGACTGCGCAATCGCCGGTGAGCTGATCGGGAAGCGCCTCGTGGTGACCGAGCTGGTGCCTTACCGTGAACTCGCGGGCATGATCGAGGCCGGGAAGCTCTCACACCCGCGGAGCCAGGTCGTTATCGCATACGCGCTCTGCGGGTTCGCGCACGTGGCGTCACTGGCGATCTTCGTCGGAGGGATTGCGGCGCTGGTTCCGGAACGACGAAAGGACCTGGCGTCGGTGGGCCCGCGTGCGCTCCTTGCCGCCACGCTCGCCTGTCTGATGACCGGCGCGGTTGCGGGAACGTTCTTCCTCATGCGGTGAGATCCACGACCCGGACCAATCCTAAGTTCATGGCCTGCTTAGGCTTACTCTTGACTTGCCCCTTCGGTGCCTGTATAATTTGTCGAGTGAATCAGGGTAAGATATCGCTCGGAAATGCGACCTAATAGGTAGAGCGCAGAGGGTCTTCTGAGGCATCCTTCTTGGTTGAGCTGAAACGAACGCGACTGTCGGTGCGTCGTGAGCAGGCGCTGCTGCTGGGCGTGATGCTCCCGGCGGACAAGCACCGCGCAGCGAAGCCCCTGGCCGAGCTGGCGAGTCTCGCGCGGACCGCGGGCGCACGCGTCGTCGGCGAAGTCGTCCAACAGCTTAAGCGCTTTCATCCCAGCACGTGGATCGGCCGCGGGAAAGCGCAGGAAGTCCACGACCGTGCGAAGTCGCTCGACGCCGACGTCGTCATCTGCGACGGGGACCTCTCCCCCGCACAGGTCCGCAACCTCGAGAAAATCACCGACACCAAGGTCGTGGACCGCAGCGAACTCATCCTGGATATCTTCGCCACGCACGCACGCACCAAGCAGGCACGTCTCCAGGTGGAGCTCGCACAGCTCGAATATACCTACCCGCGTCTGGCGCGGATGTGGACGCACCTGTCACGATACGAGGGAGGCATCGGCACGCGCGGGCCGGGGGAGATGCAGCTCGAAACCGACCGCCGACTGGTGCAGCGTCGCATCCGCGACCTCAAGCGAGAGTTAGGACGTATCGACGCGAGACGTCAGCGGGAGGTGAAATCGCGCGGCGAGTGCTTCAAGGTCGGCATCGTCGGCTACACCAACGCCGGGAAGTCCACGCTGATGAACGCGCTGACCGATGCCGGCGTGCGCGTCGAGGACCAGCTCTTCGCGACCCTGGACACCAAGACCCGACGCTGGGACCTGGGCGACCACGGGGAAGCGCTTCTCAGCGACACCGTCGGGTTCATCCGTCATCTTCCTCACCACCTGGTCGCGAGCTTCAAGGCGACGCTGGAGGAAGCGACGCTCGCGGACCTCCTGCTTCATATCGTGGACATCAGCCGGGCGGACGCCATCGAGCAGGCGGACGCGGTGATGGAGGTGCTGGAGGAGATCGGCTGTCGAGACAAACGGATACTGGCGGTGTTCAACAAGGTGGACGCGGCCGACGACGAGACCGCGCTTCACATCCTGAGCGAGCGTTTCCGGAACGGGGTGACGGTCAGTGCACTCAAGAAGCAGGGACTCGACCGTCTGACCGAAGCCGTGGTCGCGGAGCTTCAGCGCGACTTCGCGGAACTCGTCGTCACGTTTCCATCGAGCGACGGCAGGCTCGCCGCATTTCTCTTCGAGAAGGGCGACGTGCTGGAGCGGGACGACCAGGACACGGTCACACAGATGCGTGTGAAACTCCACCGACGCTTTCTCGCCGACCTCTCGGAACACGACGGTGTTGAGGTGCGAGTGTCGGACGGCAAGGAGGAACCCCGTGCTGAGCGCTACTGAGATTCGTATTACCAAAGTCCTATGGCGCCAGAGCCCTTTGCCCCCTCCCCCCACCGAGGGGGAGGGTCAGGGAGAGGGGGAGTCTCCGCCGAATCGCCCGATTCCCCGCGAAAGGACGGCCCCTCACCCCGCCCCTCTCCCTCAAGGGGAGAGGGAGCAAGACCTCACCGAGTCGGACATTACTATTACGAGGCTCAGTAGACGGTTGGTGCTCATCCTGTGGGTGTTCTCTGTCGGCGCGACGGCGGCGCGGGCGGACGTTCTCACGACCGCCGACGGGCAGAAGATGGTTGTCACGGTGCTCCGTCTCACCGACGAGGGCGTGGTCGTCAAGACGAGCGCCGGGGAAAAGACCTACGCCTTCGACGAGCTCGAAGCAAAGTGTGCCTACGGGTACATGCGCCGGCAGGTAAAGGACGACGACGCCGAAGGACACATCCGACTCGGAAAATACTGCCTGAGGAGGAAGCTCTTTGAGGAGGCGACGGCCGAGCTGCTTCTCGCGAAGAAACTCGACCCGAAACTGGACAACGAGATCAACAAGATCTGGGCGGAAGCGAACGCCGAGCGGCCGCGGCCGAGGCTCACCGCGGAGCAGATCGAGCGCATCGTCACCGAGCAGCGCTCGCGCGCCGAGCGCGTGAGAGCTGCCACCGGGGAGATGGTCCACACCCTCGAGACCGACCACTTCATCATCCACACGACCTTCGACAAGGCGGAGCACAGACCCCACATGAACATCTGTGAGGACCTGTACCAAGGATTCGACCGCATCTTTCAGATCTCAAGAAACGAGGACCGCATGTGGGACGGGAAGTGTGTGATGTATCTGTTCAAGGACCGCGTCGGGTTTGTGAAGTTCGCCCAAGTGGTGCATCATTATCCGGGACACCAGGCTGGTGGATATTTCCGTGCACAGCGCGGGCAGTGCGAGGTGGTCGTCCCCCTGTTGAAGAAGGGCGACGCCGGGGTCGCGACGTTCAAGGAGACGATGGTGCACGAGGGGGCGCATGCGTTTCTGCACTTCTACCGTGATCCGGGACACGTCCCCACGTGGGTGCACGAGGGCGTCGCTCAGTACCTCCAGTTCGAGAAGTTTCCGGAGAGTGCAACGCTGAGGAGACACAACCGCACCGTTCGGAAGGGCGTGAAGACGGGGACGGTTGTTCCGCTGGTCGTGCTGGCGGCGTCGCGTCGGCCCAGTGCCGGGGGCGACCATGCCGGTTACGCCTATTCGTACAGTTACGTCAGCTACATGATTCAGAGCAGCGGGAGCAAGTTCGCGGCGTTCATCCGCGGACTCAAGAGCGGGCTCGACGCGGAAGAGGCACTCAAGAAGGCCTACGACTGGGACTTCGAGACGATGCAGAAAGGCTGGCAGCAAGCCGTCGCCCGCGGACCGCAGCCGTCCCCTCTGATCCCCTCTCCCTTGGAGGGAGAGGGTTGGCAGCCCGTTGAAAAAGTGTAGTCCGGCCCCCTTGTGGGCCGGCACATCAGCATTGGCGCCCCACAAGGGGGACGCACTACACCCCATTGTCGAGAAGGCGGACTTTTTCAACGGGCTGTTAGGAGAGTGGGATTACCACCAGCAAGAAGATCATTTTCCCGTGACCGAAGTCGATCTATCTCTGGGTGCACAGTTCCCGACGTGGCTTCTGATCCTCGCCGCGTTGGTGCTCTTGGGGACCGCGGTGCTTTTCTACCGCCGCGTCTGGGGGCTCCTCAAACTCAGCACCTTTGCCTGTCTGATGGGCCTCCGCGTCCTCGCGGTCCTCTTGCTTCTGATGCTCTTCCTCGAACCGGTCCTTTCCTACCAGAAGACCTCCGTGAGCAAATCGGAGATCGTCGTTCTCCTCGACACGTCGAAGTCGATGAAGGTGCGGGATTTTCCCAGTCAGCCGAAGAACCGCCTCGAACTCGTCGCCGAAGAGCTGACGGGCGCCCACGGACTCATCAAGCGTCTCAGCCGACAGTTCCAGGTGAAGCTCTACCGCTTCGACAGTTCCGCCGAACCGATTGAAAGCGTCGCGGAGGTCGAGGCCCTGAAACCGACGGGTGAGGCCACCAACATCGCCAAGGCCGTCGCCACCGTCCTCCAGCGTCACGACCCGGCCGAACTCGCGGGCATCATCGTCATCACCGACGGCAACGACAACGCCGCCGCCGACGTTGTGGTTGAGCTCGACTCCGTCAAGGTCCGGATGTTCCTCGTCGGCGTCGGGACCAAGTCGCGCGAGGGACTCAACTACAAGGACGTCCTCATCACCGAGGTGAAGACGCGACCCGACCGCTTCCTCACCGTGAACAACAAGGCGTTGGTGGACGTCTACCTGAAATCCGTGGGCTTCCCGCCGGTCGAGCGCACGGTCTCCCTGGTGGAGCGTGACGGGCAGGAGAAGGGCCGCGCGGCCATCGTCCTGGACAGCAGCAAGGAGACGCAGAAAGCCGTCATCGAGATGATCCCGACGAAGGTCGGGAAGTTTATTTACGACGTGAGCCTCCCGGTGGATACGGAGGAGCGGTTCAGCGATAACAACAAGCAATCGATCACGGTGCACGTGGTGGATCCGAAAATCCGGGTGCTCTACGTGGACAAGCCGCGCGACGAATACAAGCAGCTCATGCGAACGCTGTCGCGCGACCCGAACGTCGCACTCCTGACCCTCGTCAACAACCGTGTGGGGAGCTTCACGCAGGGCGGGAACATCCGCGACGTCAAGTTCCTGGGCTTCCCGCAGTCGAAGGAGGAGCTGGCGACCTTCGACGTGATCATCCTGGGCAGCGTCAAGCGGGTGTACTTCAGTGCAGAGCAGCTTGGGGTCATCCGCGAGTTCGTCCGCGACGGAAAGGGCTTCGCGATGTTAGGCGGCACCGAGTCATTCGGCACGGGCGGCTACGGCGGGACGGCGCTGGACGAGATTCTGCCCGTTGAGTGCGGCGCGCCGGACGTGGGCCAGGAGCGCACACTTTTCCTTCCCCAACTCACCGCCGACGGCATCGGCCACCCGATCTTCGCCGGCTGCGAGCGCTTCTTCGAAAAAACGGGTCAGACCCCCTTCTCGGCCGGGGCGCTCGAACTGAAGGGGTTCAACAAGGTTGCACGCGTGATGCCCGGTGCCGCGGTGCTCGCCGAAAATCCCGCACGCGCCGCCGCTCCCGTCCTCGTCGTGCGTAACTACGGAAAGGGCCGCACCGCCGCCTTTACCTCCACCGGAACCTACCGCTGGTACCGACTCACCCGACCCATGGGCGAGGACAGTCCCTACGTCCGCTTCTGGGGACAGTTGGTGCGTTGGCTTTCCGGCCGCGAGGCGAAGGAGCGCGCCGTCGAGCCCGGCATCACCGTCACCATCGACAAGGACCACTACGACCCGGGCGAGAAGGTGCACGTGGTCGCGCACGTGCGCGACGACGACGGGCTCGCAACCGACAAGGCGGAGGTCATCGCGAAGATCACCGGCCCCGGTGGGAAGCTCGCGCGGCTCCAGCTCCCGTACGACGCGGCCGCGACCAGCTATGTGGACGAGTTCGAGCCCCCGGGCCCGGGAGAGTATAAGGCACAGTTCACCGCACTTCTAAACAAGCGGCCCATCGGCGAGGCCGAGGAGAGCTTCACCGTCGGAAAGCCATCGCTCGAAACCGAGAAGGTGGACCTGAACGAGATGCTGCTTCGCCGCCTGGCCGACCGCGACCGCACGAACCGTCTCTACTGCACCCTCGTCGGCGCCGCGGTCATCCAGGACCACCTCCAGCCCTTCATCAAGCGCAAGATCGATCCCCGACAGGTCAAGCTCACCACCCGCGGCAAAGCACTCCTGTTCATCCTCTTCGTTGCGTTTCTCAGCGCCGAATGGGTCCTCCGCAAACGCTGGCAATTGCTGTAGTAAAAGGTCCCACGGACCTTTTTCGATTCAGCGCTGGGAGGAACAAGGAAAGGCGACAATGCAGGATTGGTTGCGAAACTGGGACTATGGAAAGACCTGGTATCACGGCTCGCCACGGAAGCTGACGCGGCTCAGTCGCGGCTCGACGATTACTCAGGACCGTCGGCTGGCGGAGCTCTTTTCACACAAGCCGACCTGGGTGAGTCAAAAGGGCGACGGGCCCCTCAAGCACAACGGAACGCTTCCGGGATGGCTCTATGTCATCGACGACCCCATCACAGCGGACGAGGTTTACCCACATCCCGATACCGTGATCGAGCCGGGCGAGGAATGGCTGACGCGGCGGGAACTTCGCGTCAAACTCGTGGGGCCGGTTCCCATAGAGCAGACCGAACTGCTCTCGCCACAGGAGATCAAAGAGCTGGAGGACCGTTGGGCAGCCCGGGAGTCATGACCGAGTTCCACTTGCCCGGGTTGGTGGCTTGAAGGGCGGCGCTGTTCAATATCCCCGGTCAAAACGTGTAACGTCGGACGCGGGTCATCTCGCGATGGGCGGCGTCGGCGTCGGGAGTGTTGGTGACGACGTACTGGATGCCGCCGATGAGGGCGTGATTGTCGAGGGCACGGACGAACCGGTCGTAATTCACGCTGACGATGACGGGCACGTCGCCGACGCGGCGTTTCAGTTCCCCGAGGATGTCAAATGACGGTTCGTATCCGCGGTCGTCTCCGAGCCAGATGCCCTTGAGTCCGGGGAGCGTTGAGACGGCTTCGAGCAGATGCCGCCCGTTGGCGTGGATGTGAAGGACGCCGCCGTCGAAGTGGTTGAAGATGCGCTCGATCGGCTCGCGGCCCCACCTCTCGAAATAATCCACGCTCGTCATGTGGAAGGGATCGACGCTTTCGGAGACGAGCCTCCCGGGTCCCCAGCCGATCATGTTGCTGCACGTGCCGCCCTCGGTGAGCCCGACGTGGTCGAAGAATGCCTCGTGGATCTTGACGTTGAAGCCGAAAGCGAAATCGATCGCGCGGCTCACGGCCTCGGGCTGCTCGATGAGCGCCTGGTAGGCGGCGGTCGCGCCGATCAGCTCGAAGACGAAGTTCACACTGTCGATAAGGATGAGGTGGCTGATGCCGAACTTGCCCGCCGCGCCGCGCGCGAAGATGTCCATCTGCTCGAGGTAGCACTGAAACCACGGATGGTCGCGATCGAAGGTCAACTTCGACGCGTCGGAAAGCTCATCAAAGAGCGGCGGAACCATCGAGGAAATCCAACCCATCCCCGGGTCGCTGAGGAACCGAACCTCGCCGCCCAAGAGTCCGCCGTAGAGTCCCTGGTCGAACTCGCTGAGGTAAGCGCAGGGAACGGAATCGTCGAGGAGTGCTGAGCGTTCGGCGAGGTGTTCGTCCCAGAAGGCGATGCGCTCGTTCGGGTCGGGATAGTCGCAGAAGCCGGCGGGATGCGCCTGCTCAAAGCGTTCGAGCGCGGCGGTCCGCACCTCGAAGACCGCACAGACCTGGTCCGCCGCCCGACGCTCGTAGAGGTTCTCCAGTCTCGCGAGCGTCTCGTATCCGCCGGCACAGTAGCTGAGCGGAAAGCGCCGAGGCGGGTTCCCCTCGGAGTCCTTGCTTTCCTCGACCATGCGTCACACTCCCGGCGTCGGCCGCGTTCGCGCGGGGCGCCCTACCCGCCTTTTCGTTCGGGCGGGACGTACCTGGGCAATCGCTTCCGGCAGTAAAGCCAAGCAGCGCCAAAGGTTATGAAAAGCCCGATGCAGACGAGTTGAAAGAGCGTGAGACCCCAGTAGGGGGTGGGCGAGTCGCCGCGGAAGAACTCCACGATGAACCGGTAGACCGCATACAGCACGACGAAGAGCGTGACGAGTTGGCCCCGGTGGCGCGGGAGGTGCCAGTAAACCGAGAGCACGCCGAAGATAATGAGCGCCGAGAGGAGGGCGTAGATTTGCGTCGGGTGGATGGGACACGAGTGCGGCATCCGGCCTTTCTCGCCCATCGCCACCCAGACCGGATAGGTATCGATGAGTTTTCCGTCTTTGACGCGGTCTTTGCATTCGGGAAGCTTTGCGACCCAGTCGGGCAGTCGTCGCGGGCTGCCGGCAACCTGTGCGGCGTAGGCGGGTGCCGGGCGGAGCGTTCCCTTGGCATCGATGGGCGCA
>Ga0111220_1096_pt1 | contig 10596 bp, 9 predicted proteins | sample DeeMarSWOR152_54_FD_80384 | JGI IMG/M metagenome (GOLD analysis project Ga0111220, IMG submission 80384) | Planctomycetes bacterium DG_58
CATGGCAGGCTATTTCTTCCACTTCCGTCCAAGGCCGACGAACCTATATGCGAAACTCGCAGGCCGAATCCGAGAGACCCAGTGGGACGGTGCGCTCGTAACGCTGAACTACGAGCGCCTCTTGGAACTGGCCCTGCGGAACGCAGGCATTAACCTCGTGGTCAATCCTCCGCGGCCGAATGCAGCGGAATTGGAGCTTTGCCTTCCCCACGGATGCTGCCACCTCTTTGGGCATTTGCGAGCTATCGGCAACTTGAACTTCGGTGGGAACATCGTCTTTGACGACGCTCCTGGCAGTGTTCCTCGCGTCATTGAGAACGCGGAGAAGCATGCTTGTGAGCTGAAGGAAAACAAATTGCCGCCGATAATGTGCTATATTGAGCCAGACAAACGTAACAGAACTGGGGTTTCCTTCATCTCGGGACAACGGAAGCGTTTCGAATGCTTGGCGCATTCTGCGTCCGTCGTTGGGATCATTGGCGTGAATGTCAGGTCTCGCGACGCTCATATCTGGGGCCCGCTTGCCGACACACCCGCTCGAATCGTCTACTGCGCGAGAGCATCTGGGGCGCGGCACTACAGCGTCTGGGCTGAGGAGCATCGTCCGAACCGCGGAGACACGCTATTGCTCGGGGACTTTGAGGACGAATTCGACACCATTTGTGATGCGGTCGGACTGTAGAGTTGAATTTTGGGGTGCGGGCGGTCACCGTGCACAATTTGGAACGGCTCGGAGCACCGCTCGTCCCGACCAGTAAGAACGGCCTGTGTAGCAGTTTAGAGGCTCTGGAGAACCGATGCGCTCGTTCATTCTCCTGCACATCGACTCACTGTTATCCCTGGCAGCGGGACTCTTGATGTTGTTCTTCGGCTACCGGGCGCCAGCGCAACAACGAAGAACGAAGCTCCTGCGGGCCTGCGGCGCCATCCTTGTCGTTTGCAGCGCAGTTTTCTTTTGCATGGAACGGCCCCCAACTCCGGATTGGCGGCGTTACCCAACGAGTGACGGTGTGGCATCCGCCGAGTTCCCCGCTCCGCCCGAGGCAGAACAGAAGATGGACAAATCCGACGGGATCAGCGTGGAGAGATCCAGCCTTGTCTGCAACCTGCCATACGCCGATGTCGCCCTGCATTTGTCATTCAGCCCGATCCCGTCGGGCATGCCAGACCTGTCCGACGACGACGTATTGGCGGCCTGTCGAACTCAGTTTGTGCAACAGGGGTCTACCGTCGTTCGCGAGTGGCGTGCGCACTTCGGCACCGCATCCGGTTTTGCATTGGACCTTGAGCGCGATGGTGGCAAGGTTCGTGTGTGGGTACGCGTGGCCTACGTCCGAGGCAAACTATACCGGGTGGTCGCCTCTTCCGCAGGGCCCCACGACGAGGACGCCATTATCAACCGCTTCCTCGAGTCCTTCCGCGTCGAACGAATTCAACCGTAACCACCCGGCCGCGAACCCACCTGCTGCCGACCCACCGCACACGTGGACCGCGGCTTCCCAACGGGGACAACACATGCCGCCGCTTTACTATGGATGAGCCAGCAATTCTACTCCTGCGGCGCAGCTTGCTTCAACCTGCACCCCGCACGCACATGCCGCCCGGAACGGTTCAAACGAGCGCCAGTCACCCCGACCATTCTTTGTCACGGGGTCGTTCCTGACTTCGCCCGGACAGGTGCGGTGAAATGGGGATCGGCACGGGTGAGGTGTTTTGCCGCAACGCGGGACGCGGTCAGGCAAAGACGCTCGCTCCCTCCTTCACCACGACCACCTTTTTCCACCGCTCGTGCGCGTTGAGGAGGGGGCGTTTTCGGACCTTCCGAAACGGCGTGCTGACGACACCGTCGCACCCGCGGGCGGCCAGCGCCGTGTCATGAAGCGCCAGCACCCGCGAGGCGCCATGCATGATTAAGACGCGCGCGGAGTCCCTCATCTCCTCCACGACGGAGGATTGGCACATCATCTGCACTTCCGAATGGCCGAGCATCCGGCCCACGGAGGCCGCCTCGTAGAGCATGTCGATCCTTGAGGTATCCGTCATCTCGTCCACGCGCGCGCGGCCCCACATCCCGCCGACGGAGGCCGTACCGGAAAGCCGCCCCACGCGGGCCGTCCCGAGCAGCCGTGCCACGCGGCCCTCTCGCACCTCCTCGACGCAGTCGCGGAAGTAGACCCCGCCCCGGCCGTTGAGGTACTTGGGCGTCCTCGAGCCCATCACCTGATAGACGTGCTCCACCATGTCGCCCCACTCCTCCGGGATCGTCTTGAGCGCCCTGCCGCTGTGCCACTGACGCAGCCTTTCTGCGAGCCGTTCCGCAGCACGAACGACACCCTCGGGCGGCGTCTCCACGCCGCGCGCCTGAAGACCGTTGTAGCCGCCCACAAAGGGCGCTTGCAGGTCGTACTCCCAGTAGTTCTGACGCAGCATCGAGTTGTTTTCCGGGATCCCGCAGCGCTCGATGACGTCGAGGTGTGACCCCCAGGGAACGTGGTGAACGCTGCCGTCGCGGGTGATCACTGCCTCAAAAGCCTGCATCTGGCCTCCTCAATGTGAGCTTCCCGGAAACCGTCCTTTCGAGCCAAGGTCCGCCGGACCGCGGAGGCCGCGGGGCTGCCGCTCAGACGCCTCCATTGCCCGGGCGCATAGTCTACCACGAACCCGACCGCCCGGCAAGGCCAAGCGGCTGTCGGCTCAAAAACGCATCTCACCGGAGCAGCAGTCGGTTCAAATCCAGTCACCCCGACCAGAATAAAAGGGATTGCGCTTTGCGCAATCCCTTTTATTCTGGTAGAGCAGGTGAGCACAAGAGCAGGTGAACAGGAGATACGGCCAAGAAACACCGGAATCAGCAGAAACGTCCGAAACCGGATGGGTGGCTCACCTGCGGTCACCTGCTCGCCTGATCACCTGCTCAGCCGTTTCTTCTGACCCTGCATGGAGCCCTGCGATGGCCTTCATGTTCGAGAACCTCGAAGTCTATCAGAAGGCCGTTACCCTTGCCGACGAAATCGCCTCGCTTACAGAACGCTTCCCCCGCGGCTATTACTTCCTGGTCGATCAACTCAACCGTGCCGCTGTGTCCGTTGCCACGAACCTTGCCGAGGGCAACGGACGGTTTACGAAGGCGGACCGCCGGAATTTCTTCACCATCGCCCGTGGCTCGGCCCAGGAATGCGTCCCGCTTCTGGAAGTGGCCCGCCGCCGAGGCTTCGTCACCGACGATCTCCACGCATCGCTGCGCGCCGAGATCGAGGTCATTGCCAAGATGATCTCCGGACTGATCAACGGACTGGACAAGCGGGAGAAGTAAGAACGCCGCACGCATAAGTTCGTCGGCTGCCGCGCGGCAGAAATGTCGTTCGGCTTTCTTCTTGCCAGACAACCACTTACGACGATACCCTGGTTGGGCACGGTTCAAACTCCGTGGGGAGGCAACTGGACTAACAAACCGTGCCGTCCCGTTCTCAGCAGACTTCCTTCAGGAAAGGTTTCAGCCGCTTGGACGGTGCCGTGACTCGGGCGGCAGGGATGGTCGCACCGATGATAACAACAGTGGAAATCAAGGGGGACCGCAACGAAAAGGTCCGGGTCTCGGAGTCGTTGGTACGCCAGATGTACGATCTGCTCGGGACCAATATGACGCAGATTGTCGCTGGGGCGAACGCCGACTGGCAGAGCGATGCCGCGTTCAGCAAATGGAAGAACGAGGTCTTCCTGGGGGAGGTGCACAGGCACACGAGTCACCTTCTCGTTCTTGACGAGAAAGGACTCAGGGGGTTCCTTTCCTACACGGCAGCGCCCGACACTGAGGATGTGTATCTGAACGAACTCCAGATCCGTGCGTCCTGCCGTATCGACGGGGTAACGTTACGACGCCTGATCCGTATGTTCGCGGTGCGCATTCGGGAGATTCCCCAGGACCATATCCGGACCTATTCGAACAAGGCCAACACCTTTGCGCACGGTCTTGCGAAAAAGACCGGTTTCACCAAAGTCGGGAAAACGGATCGGGGCTATCGCTACCGAATGCACAAGAGGCAATTCCTGGACAGATTCTTGCCGAAGGGGCCGCCCAAAACTGACAGATAGGCGGCGATGCCCTGGGGGCACGGTTCAAACGAGCGCCAGTTGCCCCGACCAAAATCACACGAAGCCGCGCGGCGGAAATGCCGTGCGGCTTTCTTCTTGCCATGCAACCACTTACGACGGTACTCCATTTGGGCACGGTTCAAACAATCCGGGGGAGGTGACTGGATTTGAACCCCTGCCGCCACAGGAATAGCTCCACCCCTGCGGCGGGCGGAGGTGAATCAGAACCGGCGACTGGCCGGTTGCGTGGACAGCGGCTTCCCACTGGGTGCTCGTCACTCCAATTGCCGCTGGAATTGACAGATTGCATCGGTATAATACTCTTGGAGTCCGCTGGGGTGCATTGGAAAGAGGTTAACGGACTCCGGGATTTGGTGGGTGGGCATGCCATGGCAGGATGGTATCTCATTAATCCGAAGCGGCTCCTCGCGGTGCTTGGCGTTGTCGTGTTGGCCTTCATCATCATCTACCCATTCTCGCCGGCGGCAAGGCAGCGACGTGACCTCGAGGCGGCGACCGTCTGCAAGGGGTGGATAGAGGACCAGATCGGGTCACAGCCCGCATTTAAGGATATCACGATGTCGCGCGGTACAAACGGGTGGCTCAGGGTGACCGGGCATGTGGTTAGCGATAGCGACGCCCCAGTTCTCATCGATATCATCACCGACGCCCGGGCCAGGTTTCCAGACGTAAACTGCATCGATCTCGACGTGAAGAGCCCTGGCGCAAAGCACAAAGTCTTGTGTCCAAGAGGCGAATCGCCGCGGGTGCTCTCACCTTCGCCTCCATTCACAGAGAATTCGACGATAGACGGGACTCCTTAGAGAGTGCCCGGGCTGACGTGCTGCGCAAGGCGGCGGCGAAGGAATAGTCGTCGGGATGGCCCCGGAGACCCAATGAAGGCGGGCAGGTAGGCAGCAATCTCTTGGGGGTACGGTTCAAACGAGCGCCAGTCGCCCCGACCAATCTTCAAAAAACGGGGGGTAGTTTGAACCGTGCCGGGCTTTGGATTTGGGCCCGACGCATACGATTCTGACTGCCCCCTTTGCGGCATTGAATTCCAGGCCCTTCTCGGGTAGAATAATCTCGCTGTTTGCGGTGATTTGATCCAAGCGAGAGTCCGAGAAATGGCTAACGCGGTCCTCATTGTTTTCATTCTGGCGTTCTGGACGCTGCTCTGGGTCGCAATCAAGGCTGACCATCTGGTTCACCATCGTCCCTTCAGTGATGGTCCATCATTCATTCCCGTGATTCCCATTATTCCTGCCGTGAGTTTCGGAATTGGCTGGTTGCTGAACTACCAGTGGGCCCCTATTGGAACTGTGCTGGTAATCGCATGCTATGCAGTCTGGATATTTTACTCGACAGTCACCATCATCGCTGAAGCCCGCCGAAGCAAGAGGAAAGGAGAGAATGAGTTGGATGACCGGCAGGATCATCCAGGATAGAGTTTATGAATTCTTGAGGGCACGGTTCCAACGAGCGCCAGTTGCCCCGACCATCAAAAAGGCCGACGAAAGTCGGCCTTTCTTTGTGATGTGCGCGAGAGAGGAGAAAGGAGACAGTAGACAAGGCGGGGGGGTGCCCGTATCATGTGCTTCCTGGCTGGGCACCGACGTCGGGAGGCACTTCTGTAATGTTCTGGTCGGTCATCTTCTTCTTCGGGGTCGTCTACCTGCTGGGGCTCGCGGTGGTGCTCGCGGCGGCGGGGAAGCTGCGGCTGAGTCTGGAGACCCACGCAATGTGCACTGGGGTGGGACTCGCGGCTTTCGCGGTGCTGACGGTTCTGTTGAACACGGCGGGCATACCGCTTGCGTGGTGGACGTTCCTGCTGTCCGCCCTCGTGCTGTTAGGACTCGGCGTCGTCCGCTGCCTCGTCTCACGGAAGCCGACCGAAGGCGAGCCGTTACGTGAGCCGCTTTGGAGCCAGGGGCCCGTCTGTCTCCTGATCGCCGTGGCGCTTGCCTTCGGCTGCTTTGCCGTCTTCCTCAACGGGGCGTTCTCGACCCCCTGGCTCACCGACGACGATTCCTGGGTCCACGCGGCTTCCGCAAAGTACGTCACGCTGAACCAAACCTACTCCATCGCCCCGGAACTGCGCGGCTTTCCCCACCAGAGCTACCTCGAACCCTATCCGCCTGCGTATCCCGTGCTTATGGGGGTGCTCCACCAGCTCAACCGGTCCATGCGCTGGACACTCAAGTTCTTCAACGTCCTCATCATCGCCTCAGGCATCGTCACGTTCTACGTCATGGCGAGGGAGTGGACCAAGAGTCCGACGAGGGCGCTGTGGATGACGGGGGTGCTGTGGATCTGTCCCTGCTTCATGAGTCGGTTCATCTGGGCCCAGAGCATGGCGCTGGTGCTCTTTTTCCCGGCGTTCTACGCGATGGAACGCGCCCGTCGCGAGCCCGCCTGGGCGGTCGTGCTGGCGGTCGTCATCGGTGCGGTGTTCCTCACACAGCCGTCGGCGGCCGCGGTCTTCGGACTGATGGCGGCAGGATTCTGGCTGGTGAACTTCGGTTTCGCCGTCTTCGGCGGCAAGACGCGCGTCAGGGCTCGGACGCTCCTCTATCACGCCGCCGCGAAGTTCGGTCGCGACGTCTTCGTTTGGGGCATCCTGCGAAAGGCCCCGCATCACGCGTTGACGCTGAGCGTCGCCGGTACCTCCCGCGGCGAGTGCTATCGTCTGTGGGAGTTCCTGTGGGCACCGGTTCACACCAAGATCAACCAGCCGATCGGGATGGGACTCGTCCTTTCGGTGGTGCTGATCGCCGGGATTGTTCTCCTCGTTGCCCGGCCGAGACGTCTCAACCGCTGGAAAATCACGGCACTGGTCTGGCTCGTCCTCACCGTGCTGGGCGTCCAGGGAAACGCGTTTCGCGTCAACCTTTTCCCCCACCGGTTCTGGGCCTTCTTCGCGATACCGGTGGCGATAATCGCCGGGGAGTTCCTCGCCTTCCTCACAGAGACGCTGAACTGGAAGGACGCGGCCCTCTCCGCCGCGTTGGGCGTGTGTCTCGGATGTACGTTCATCTTCGGCGGCGTCGCGGAGAGCGTGTACAAGCTGCCCGAGATCCCGGTGGCGGGGGTGCGCCTGGCACTGCTGGTCGCCGTCCTCCTGGCGGGCGCAGGTGCCTTCAGCGCGGGACTCTGGCGGCTCGCCAAGGCGAAACAAACCGGCGCCGGCACCTCCATCCGGTTTTTCGCATCCGCCGTTCTCCTCTGCGGTGTGGTGCTCACCAGCGGCTACGCCAAGGTGAGGTTCGAGGGTTTCGGCCAGTGGCCCCCCGGCGTCCACTTCTACACGGGCCGGGTGGTCACGCCCGAGCGCCGGACGGTTCCCGTACACCAGCACCTTCTGGGATACCGGGACATCCACAAATACTTCCCGGCGAACACCCGCATCCTTGCGGCGACCTGCGTGGAGGAGCACCTGATCGGGTTCGACATGCTCGCCCCGCCCTACGACGGCGACGTCCGACGGCTCCGGGAGGAGGTGGAGGAGATGCCGACCGAGGAGGTGGACGACCGGCTGCTCGAGCGGATACGCGAACTCGCACGCAAGAAGGTCCTCGATCACGTCGTGGTGGACCCGTACTGGGCAGCCATCCCCCAGTTCTACCTCAGACACCGGCACGCCGAGCTCCGCAGAGCCCTGACGCGAAAGGGGCTGTCGGCGACACAGATGAACCACCGGCTCAACGAACTGCTGATCTACGGCGCGACCCCCACCGAGGACGAGAAGCCCTCCGTCGAGGCGATCAGGAGACTGGTCCAGACGGAGCGAGACAGCCTGGAAAAGGTCAAGCGTCTGCGTCAGGTCATGGAGGCTTCGGACGACTTCAGGAAAGTCCTGGACTCCGGCCCACACGGCGTCGTGGTCTTCCGGGTGGCAGGGGTTCCGGGGGCGACGCCCCCCTGACCCGGAACGCTTCATTCGACGGGCGCCACGACCCGCACCTTCCCAAGCTCAATGAATCCCCTGGTGGCCTCCAGGCGCGGGTCCATCGTCGAGGCCCGTCGCAGCTCCTTGAGGAGCGATTCGAGCACGCGCAGACGCAGGATGTACGTTCCGGGCTTCACGGTGGTCGGGACGACGAGGTGGTAGGTTTCGCGCACGGTCTGCCCGGGGGGCCAGTCGTGCACGGGATAGACGGTGTAGCAGAACTGTCGGCTTTGGCTGTGTACGGGACGCCCGTATTCGTCGTAGAGCACAAGCTGCATGACGTAGAGAGGATAGAGTCGGCGGTCTTCCGGGCCGACGCGCTCCCAGACCGTGCGAAGCCGGAGCTTCCCGCCCGCCTCAACCGACGCAGGCAGGCTGTCCCACCCCACCAGGGCGAGGCGTCCGCCGAAGGTCGTGCGAAACCGATGCTCCGGCGTGAACGCACCCGTCTCGAAAACCGTGAGGGATTCCGCCGGCTCCCTCAGAAGCAGCAGCACGTCCGCGGCCGCGTCCACCACCCGCAGCCGGTTCCTCTCGAAGAACGCCCGAACACGTCTGCCCCCGTCGATCCGCCGGAACGACAGCCACCGCCAGTCGCGCGTGTCCACGACCACAGCGACCACGTCCTCGGGAACCGGATACGCCTTATCCGAATAGGTGTGTCTCCCCGTCTTGATGTGGTGCAGGGAATGAAGGTCCTTACGATTGGCGAACCGGGAGAGAAACCGGAACCCGCCGGCTACCGCGCCCTCGTCGGGGACGCGTGCGGCCATGGCGCGCATGTACGGTGCGAGTGCCCGCTCGTATGCCGAGGGCCACTTCCTCTCGTGCGGCTCCTGCTCCTGAAACAGACCGATCCCGATGACCGGGCCGAAGGCGACGTTGCAGCCGAGTGCGACGACGACGGCCATCCCGCTCATGACGGTTGCAAGGGTGCGGGGCGGGGTCTTGGCGTTCATCACCTCCTCGGTCAGTCCGCCCGGCATCGGGCGCATAAGCAGTCGCAGCAGGTTCCGAAGCCCCAGCACCGCCGAGACCAGCACGAACGGCGTCACCAACGTCGTGTAGTGGAAAACGATGGTGTGCTCGCTGATGCGGCTGGACAGCAGGTGCTGTGCGAGGATCGGGAGGGCGATCGCCAGCGTCAGCGGACTCGCCAGCGACAGCAGCATCACCGGCAGCAGCAGATGTGCGTAGAACTGCCGTTTGATGGCGCCATCGCGCGGGTCGTCGGGGGTGGAAAAGAAGGTCTTCAGCACCCTCACGGGACTCTTCGCCATGTTGAGCGCCGCTTCGCCCAGCGAGTCACCCCATTTCGAATAGAACCCCTGATACTTCACCTCTCCCTTGTTGATCGCGGGCATAACGACGCCGAGCGACATCACCAGAAAGACCGCCGCCAGTCCCACCAGCGTCGCCGAGTACGCCCACCGTCCAGGGGAAAAAGGGGTCAGGACCCTTTTGTGCGAAGCACCCTCCGGGCCTGCACGCAAAAGGGTCCTGACCCCTTTTTCGCAGCGAATAGACCCCCATCATCATCACCACCAGCGGGACGTTCTCCTTTCCCATCAGCGAGAGCACCGCGAAGAGCACCATCCAACCGAACCGTCCCACCCACAGGAAGTAAAACGCGAACAGCAGCGTCGTGGTGGTCAGGGTCACCGGGTGGAACTCGTAGAGGTTCCCGTAGCCCAGTGCCGGGTAAAGCAGGTAGAGCGCCGCGAAGCACACCGCGACAAACGCGTTCTTCAGCTCCCGTCTCGCGAGCCAATACACCGGAAGCGCCCCCAGCGCCAGCACCACCGTCTGCAGTACCAGCAGCGTCACCGGATGTCCGAACACACCGTAGATCGGCGCCACGAGAAACATCAAGAGCGACATGTGACTCCCGAGGTAGTTCATCCCCAGGATGGAATTATAGAGCGACCCGCGGATGGTGGTGTAGGCGGCCTGCGAGAAGATCGCCAGGTCGAAGTCGTTGTAGAGGAAATAGGCGTACTTGATGAGAGAGAAGGTGATGAAGACGGCGCAGTAGACGCCCATCATCACCCAGACAACGAGCGTGCCCCGACGGGCAAAGAACCCCGGGCGGGCCTCGTCCCCGCTCCACTCCGCCTCAGAGCTTGTGCGCTTCTGCCCGCCTCGGCCCTTCTTTTTCCTCTTCGACACGCTACCCTCCCGAGCGAGGTGTGCGGGATGGAGTCCTACTTCAGCCAGTCATATCTGTGCGTCAACGGCTCCCAGAGGGCGGCGGCGAGCGCGGCGCCGACACCGTTGGCCGCCATGTCGAGCCAGTCAAAATGTCGCGAGACCAGGTCCTGGTAGAACTCCATCGCCGCGCCATACGCGGTGGCCAGCGCCGCCCCGAAGAGGAGCACCCACAGCGGTGCGGCGTCGTCGCGCACCGGCCAGAGCGCACGAAAGCAGAGCATCGCCAGGAGTCCATAAGCGACCAGGTGCGCCAGTTTGTCGATGTGAGGAATCCGCGGGACGTATTCCGGCGGGATCGGTCGTGACGAGCCGAGAAACAGGAGTCCCGCACAGACCAGCAGGAT
>Ga0111220_1028_pt1 | contig 10481 bp, 7 predicted proteins | sample DeeMarSWOR152_54_FD_80384 | JGI IMG/M metagenome (GOLD analysis project Ga0111220, IMG submission 80384) | Planctomycetes bacterium DG_58
GGGACTGGCGATGCTGGTGGTTCTGTGCGGTCCGGTTTACTGGGGGATGGAGCGAGCGTGGGGCGGCGGGTTCCTCCGTTACTTCTTTCTGCGGGAAAACCTCGCACGTGCCGGGGTGGCCCTTGAGGGCGTCCGGCGCTTCCGCCGAAGCTATTCCTTCTTCTACTACGCCGCGACCATCTGGATTCACGCCGCGCCGTGGAGCATCTTCCTGCCGGCCGCCGTCTTTGCGGCGGTGCGTCGGCCGAGGACGACTTCGCGCGCGACTGCAACCGAGCCTATCCCCGGCGCAGACGAAGAACCCGGGACAAGCGCCCGACTTCTGCCCCTGCTCTATTTCGGCGTGCCCTTCCTCTTCCTTTCCACGGTGTCGGTCAAGAAGTGGCTCTACCTGATGCCGGTCTTCCCGGCGCTGGCGCTGCTGGTGGGGAATCTGTGGATGACGCTGATGCGTGGGCGGTATCGCAGGAGCCGGTTCATGACGTGGGCTCTTGTGTGTGCCGGGGTCGTTCTGGTAGCGGCGGCCGCAACGGCGGCGACGGTTACGATATGGCTGATGGCCCCCGGTGTCATCCCGGCGGTGGTGGGACCGGAGGGTCTGATTCGCACGGCCGATGCGCTGACGCTTCCGCCGGAGCTCGAGGCGAACGCGGGGAGCGTCCTGAAGGTGCTGGTTCCCGGCATCGCGTTGGTGGCGGGGATGCTGGCGACGGTGGTGACGATGCTGCGACAGCGATTCAAAGCGGCCTTTGCCGTGTTCCTGGTGACCGCGGTGCTCGGCATGCTTTACCACGACCTTGTCACCGAACCCGCCGCCCAGCCCATGCGCTCGCAGAGCACGTTCGCCCGGCGGGTCATCCACTGGCTCTCGGAGCACGACGAGTTCGCCGACTCGGACGTTTACGTCTGCGGACGAGAGCCTTATGAACTGCTCTTCTATCTCGACCGTCGGGTAAAAGCTGTCCGACCGGGTCGGACCGCTGCATTTCTGTCGAGGGTTCGTCCGGCCGATTCGACCGACCCCGGCACCCGGGCGGTGATCCTGCTGAGTCCCGTCTGGTTTGAGGTGGTGACGAAGCGGCTCGGACCGCTTCGGGAAGTCCTCCGCGACCATCAGAACACCAGCAACTACCTCCCCCGCGTCCTCACCGTCGTGAAGCTCACCGACACCTCCGAACCGTGAGCGACACATTCTCCTGAAGAAAATGTGCTTGGGGCCCCTCCGAATAACCGCGTGCACCGGAATTCACACCGTCCCGACAGGTGCACGACACCGACGGCAGAGCCGTCGATGCCACGTGAACTCAGCAGTCGTGGCATGGACGGCCCTTCGACTGCGCTCAGGGCCATGAGCCTGTCGAATGGCTTGTCCGTCCGTGCGTTGTTGTCACCTCGTGACCGACGATATGCGCGCCGCCACCGGCGCTTCTGTTACCCTTTCTCTTCCTCCGGAAGCTTACCGCCGGTCGGTTGGGCCTGGTCCAGAGGGTTCTCTTTCGGGTTACAGGCCTCCTCCCCGGCCTTCGGGAGCTTTGTGGGATAGTAGTGACGCAGGTGACGGAGGATCTCGAGTGCGTAGATCCTGACCCCCAACTCGTTGGGGTGCGCGTTATAGTAATGCTGCGGGTGTTTGGGGTCCTTGTTGCCACGGATGCGGAGGTCCCATGTCCCGGCCTCGGTCTCGATTTGCCAGCGTTTCTCCTGATCGATGAGAGGCAGGTTGAGCTCCTGAGCGACCTCGCGGATTCTCCTCCAATAAACCCCGTATTTCTCCACGGGACGTGGGTTCACCCTATACTGGTCGAACCAGTGGCGGGGATCGATGTATATCCCGGTTTCGAGGAAAATGTGCACGCCGGGATAGTCCTTCTTGAGTACGTCGATGAGTTCTTTGAGGTGTTTCTTGAATCGCTCGGGCCGGTAATGCTTCATATCGTTCTGGCCGTAGCGAATGGTGGCAATATCGATCTTCGCGTAAACGTCCTTGACCGCTTTTTGATACCGGCCCCCGTCGAGAAACTGACGAATGTAGTCACCGCCCCGGCCGACATTGACGCACTTGGACTTCTGTTGCGGATAGTACTTCTCCAGGAACCCCTGCAGGACGTCGTTGACTCTCTTGCGTTCTTTCCGGAGATACCCGGTGTTTGTGGTCGAATCCCCGAAGTGCACAATGACAATTTCGTCGGCGGCAAAGGTCCGGGCCGCGAGCCCAAGCATGCAGAGCGCCACGAACAATCCCGTCAGCACAAGCGTAGAAATCACGCCCAGATTTGCCTTCATCTCTATCCCCTCCCTGGAAAAACGCACTATTAATCTGCGCCTCCTGCCGGTTGGAGGCCCGGACACACAAATCGCAGCAGGACCTTCAGGAATACGACTTAACGCTACTTTGTCAACTTCGCCGCTTTACCGTGGCGAAGGGACGCCTGGATTCACCCGGGGACGCAAGCCCCCGGAAAGCGATCAAATTCATCCAAGCCCTCAAAGGGCGACAGGACTTCCCTTTGCAGACTCCCGCCGCCCCTTTGGGGCTTGTACTCTGGTGTGGCCGGGTATCCCGATGCATCGGGACCAAATCCCATCCGCCCCTCCGGGGCTGAAAGCAACCGCCTCTCGTCGAGTTCACAAAGTAGCATTAAGTGGGGTAGCACAAAGTCTGAGACAATAGTCGTGGCATGGACGGCTTTGCCGTCGGTGGTTCGGTCCACAGGGCTTCCAGACCGACGGCTCCTCGGAATCCCGAGGGCCCCTCGGAGTCCTGAGGGGCAGAGCCGTCGATGCCACGTCTGTCGAGGAGCGAAAGTCGGCCAATGTTCCGTTCATTGTGTGAGGCTACTTAACATCAGTCATTGTCCTCCCTGCCTTCACAGCTTGTGGATGGCGCGGGCGAAGAAGTCGAGTGCGGCTTCGTGGAAGGCTTCAGGCATGGTCGGATGGGCGTGGATGGTGTGGACGATGTCGTTCATCTTGAGCTTCATGCGGACGGCGAGCACGGCTTCGGCAATCATGCTGGTCACCTCGTGACCGACCATGTGCACGCCGACGACGGTGTCGTTCCCGTCGCCGATGACCTTGACGAATCCGGTCGTCTCGCCGGAGGCAGATGCTTTCCCGAGTGCGGTCATGTCAAAGCGGCCGACGCGGACGTCTGTGAGCTTCCGGCGGGCCTCGGCTTCGGAAAGCCCCACGCTTGCGATCTCGGGAATCGTGAATACACAGCTCGGTACGGCACGCTCGTCGATGGGTTCGGGGCTGCCGCCGAAGAGGTGCTCGGCCGCGACGACCCCCTGCTCGCTCGCGTAGTGGGCCAGCAGACATTTCCCCGTGACGTCACCGACCGCGTAGACGCCCTCGACGTTTGTTCGGCCGAATTCGTCCACCCCGATCGCGTCGCCTTGGAGCTGGACGCCGAGTTCTTTGAGGCCGGCGAGGTCGCCGTTCAGTTTCCTTCCCACCGCGACGAGCGCGATTGCCGCTTCCACCGAGCGGCCCTCGCCGAGCTCGGCTGTAACGCCGCCCGGCGTCGTCGTCATCCGCTCGATCTTCGTGCCGACGTGCACCTTGACGCGCTTTCGCATGAGCACCCGCTGCATCTCCTTCGAGACGTCCTGGTCGGCCTGCGGCAGGAGCGCCGGGAGCATCTCGACTAAGGTCACCTTGCTGCCGAGCTCGCTCCACATCGACGCGAACTCACACCCGATGTATCCGCCCCCGACGATCAGCACGCTCTCAGGAAGTTCGGTAAGTCCGAGCGCGTCGTCGCTCGTGATGACGCGCGAACCGTCAAACGGGAACACCCTCGGTCGCGCCGGCTCGCTGCCCGTGGCCACGACGATGTTCTTACCTTCTATCTTTCTTGTGGAGTCGCGTTCGGTAACTTCGATCGTGTGCGCGTCGAGGATCTTCGCGTGCCCGCCGACGACCTCGACCCTGGCACCCTTGAGCAGCGCGGCGAGGCCACGACGCAGCCGCGCCACGACTTTCTCCTTGCGTGCAATGACCGCCGGGTAATCCACCTCCACGTCGGCAGACTTCAAGCCGAACTGCTCGGCACGTTTCAGGGCGCCCAAGACCCTCGCGGATTCAAGGACGGCTTTGGTGGGGATGCACCCGCGGTTCAGACAGACACCTCCGAGTTCGCGCTCCTCGACCAGCGCCACCGCAGCGCCAAGCTGGGCCGCCCGCAGTGCCGCGACGTAACCGCCCGAACCCGAGCCGATTACCATCAGGTCAAACGTGGCCATGTCGTACCCGCCGGGATGAAAGAAGACCGGCTTCGGGCTCGAGACGCCCAAATCCGGGCCAGGGCATGGTACGTTCTGAGGGTGCGTCTGTCAAGCGGGGTCCGACGGTTCACCGCATGAAATATCAGCCCATGGCAGCAATAAGGTCGATCGCCAAACCGGATTTGCGTGAACTCTTCCTCTTATGTGGTTTGTGTCAAAGCGCACCCCCGGCGTCAGTCCAAACAGCCCCCGAAGCGGTGGTGTGCGGAGTTTTCGCAGGCATGCGAGGGATCCTGCGTTCGACGCGCAGCCCATTACGCGTAAAGCAGTTACGACGATTCCCGCGTCAGGCCCGTCGCCGCCCTCGCGGAATTGATTTAAGGGTTAAAGATTGCTCCGGGGGCCCAAATTTGAGTTTTTGTCTTGACACTCCAAGCCTCCCGGCGGTATATTCCAATAGAGTAAACTTAGTCTGTGTGTTGGCTTCCGCGAAGAGTGGGGGTAGAAGACAGACAGATAACCGGGAGTGCCGATCAGGCGGGGGTGGCGTGCCCGAGGCCTTTGGCACCGGTGGAAACGACGATTCGAGACGATTCCCATCATATTTTCGGCTGTTATCGGAGCTTTGTGCACGCCACAAATAGATGTCCCAAAGAAACTCAAGTTGTGTAGAGAGAGTGCAACTTTCCGTGTCAGGTTATCGTCGCAAACGGAGACGCAGAAACGCCGGGTATGGTTGGCTGAATCTCACCGACAGCGGTCCGCCCGGCGAGGTAAGCGACTGTACAAGGTGACCTGAACGGCCCCTCTTGTTTTGGGTTTTCTTCCGCCGGGACCCGGCACGGCATTCCTTTATCTGCCCGCATCCTTTCCCTTCCACTCGACGTGACCTTAGACACTGACCGTGCAGGCATGCTTCGGCGGAACGACTGCGATCGAACACGGTCAGACGGGACGAGCGAAGAACTTGGAAGGGGCAAGACATGGGAGTGATGGCAAGAATCGGCGGCGACATGGACGCCCTGATGTTGGTGGGAGCAATCGTGATCGCCTTGGCGGGTCTTGGGGGAGGTTATCTGCTGTTCCGATGGATGGCCTATCGCAAGGGAGAGCATGCGGGTCAGCGGGCGGACTCGGTGATCGCGGAGGCCCGTCAGCGTTCGGAGAACATTCTGAAGGAGGCGGAACTCAAGGCGAAGGAAGAGGTCTTCAGACGTCGGGAGCAGTTCGAGAAGCAGACGGAGGAGACGCGTACGGAGCTGAGGGGTCTCGAGCGACGGCTCTCGAAGCGTGAGGACAACCTCGACCGCAAGGCCGACCTGATCACCAAGAAGGAGCGCTATGTCGAGTCACAGGAGAAGCGTCTCTCCCAGCGTGAGGGTCAACTGAGTCAGCACCAGAAGCAGCTCGACGCCCTCATCGAGAACGAAAAGGAAACCCTCCGACGCGTCTCCGGGATGAGCCGGGAGGAGGCACAGGCCCTGCTCCTGGAGCGTCTGGAGCAGGAGCTGGTCCATGAGCAGTCGGAGATCATCCAGCGGGTCACCGAGGAGACGAAGGAGGTCGCGGACACGAAGGCGCGCGACATCATCGCGACGTCCATCCAGCGGCTCGCCGCCGACCACACCATTGAGCAGGTGGTCAGCGCCATCGACATCCCCAACGACGAGATGAAGGGACGCATCATCGGACGTGAGGGTCGCAACATCCGTGCGTTCGAGCGCGCCACGGGTGTGGACGTCATCGTGGACGACACCCCGGGCGTGGTGGTGGTCAGCGGGTTCGATTCGGTCCGTCGCGAGGTCGCCCGACTCGCCATGGAGCGGCTCATCGTTGACGGGAGGATCCACCCGGCCCGCATCGAGGAGGTCGTCGAGGAGACGCGCAAGGAAGTGGAGCAGATCATCCGTGACACGGGAAAGCAAGCGATCCTCGAAGCGGATATCCGCGGCGTCCATCCCAAGGTGATGGAGCTCCTGGGTCGGCTGCGCTTCCGCACCAGCTACGGACAGAACGTGCTGAGACACTCCCTCGAAGTCGCGTTTCTCTCGTCGATGCTGGCCGCCGAACTGGGACTCGACGAGGTGCTGGCCAGACGCTGCGGACTGCTGCACGACATCGGAAAAGCCGTGGACCACGAGATGGAGGGAGGTCATCCGGCCATCGGTGCGGACCTCGCCAGACGCTACGAGGAAAAGCCCCTCGTCATCAACGCCGTCGCCGGTCACCACGGGGACGTCGAAGCGGAGTCCATTTACACGGTGCTGGTGATGGCGGCCGACGCGATCAGTGCGTCGCGTCCGGGGGCGCGTCGGGAGACCTTGGAGAAATACATCAAGCGTCTGGAGCGTCTCGAAGGGATCGCACAGAGCTTCCCGGGCGTCGAGAAGGCCTACGCCATCCAGGCGGGTCGGGAGGTCCGTGTCATTGTCAACAGCGGCAAGATCACCGACAAGGACTCCGCGAAGATCTGCCGGGACATCGCCAAGGAGATCGAGAGCGAATTGACCTATCCGGGCGAGGTGAAGGTGACGCTGATTCGCGAGACGCGCTTCACCGAGGTGGCCCATTGACGCCGGATGACATTCCCCCTCCCTCTCAGGGAGGGGGGCGATGCGGAAAGTGAGGCGATCTTGAAGATTCTGGCGTTGGGCGACGTGGTGGGGCGTCCCGGACGGGAGATCATTGCCGAGGTGCTGCCCGACCTCATCACCGAGCAGGACGTCTCGTTCGTCCTGACCAATGCAGAGAACGCCGCGGGCGGAAGCGGTCTCACCCCCGAGACCGTGAACGTCCTCTTCGCGGCCGGCGTTGACTGCATCACCACCGGCGATCACGTCTTCCGTCGCAAGGAGATCATCCCCCTCCTGGAGACCGACGGAAGGATCCTGCGTCCGGCGAATTTTCCGAAGACCGCGTCGGGCAAGGGGTTCACGGTTCTCAAAGCGCGTCAGGGGGAGCGTGTCGGGGTCGTCAACGTCCTCGGACGCATCTTCATGAAACCCATCGACGACCCGTTTGCGGCCGTCGACGCTGCGCTCAACAAGCTGGCCGGAGAGACCGACGTCATCATCGTTGATGTTCACGCCGAAGCGACCAGCGAGAAGGTGGCGATGGGCTGGCACCTGGACGGCCGGGTGACCGCCCTCGTCGGAACGCACACGCACGTCCAGACCGCGGACGAACGCGTGCTGCCGAAAGGCACCGCCTACATCACCGACCTCGGGATGACCGGACCCCACGAGTCGGTCCTCGGACGCGACGTGCAGAAGGTCCTCCGGGCCATCACCACCGGCATGCCGACGCACTTCGACGTGGCGACCGGAGACGTGCGTCTCTGCGGGGTCCTCATCACCGCCGACCGAAACACGCACAAGGCATCCGCCATCGAGCGGATCGTCTTGAAGACGGGATAGGCTCCGTCCGAAAACGCATTCCCGAATCAGATGTGCCACGGCTTGCCCCTCGGCAAGCTCGGGGCCGTGAGCCCGTCGAAGGGCCACCCGTGGCACGTCCTCGGGTGGCTGGGATGAGTTCTCAGACAGAACCTGAGACAGGGGGCCGCAGCCCAACCGGGACGACGGGATCCATGGGCAGAAGATCGGATCATTCCGGAGACTCGCTCGAGCCGACGGGGGAGCGGCGGATCTTCACCGTGACCGAGATCACGCGTGCGGTGAAGACGACGCTCGAGGCAACCTTCGGGCACGTGTGGGTGACGGGAGAGGTCTCGAACCTGCGTCGGCCGCAGTCGGGACACGTTTATCTGACGCTCAAGGACGAGAACTCGCAGCTCCGTGCGGTGATCTTCCGGAACGTGGCGTCGCGGGTGAAGTTCGACCTCACCGACGGTCTCCAGGTGGTGGTGGGCGGCGAGCTGACCGTCTATGAAGCGCGGGGGGAATACCAGGTCATCGTCACCTCGATTGAGCCGCGCGGGGTCGGTGCGCTCGAACTCGCGTTCAAGCAGCTCGTGGAGAAGCTCCGGAAAGAAGGACTGTTCGAGGACGAGTACAAGAAACCCATACCCGAATTCCCGCGGCACATCGCCGTGGTGACCAGTCCAACCGGTGCGGCCATCCGTGACATCCTGCAGGTCACGTTCCGCCGCTTTCCGGGGATGCACGTGGCGATTTATCCGGTCCGCGTCCAGGGCGAGGGAGCCGCTGAGGAGATTGCCGAGGGAATCCGCGAGTTGAACCGCATCGGTGGGTTCGACGTCCTCATCACGGGCCGCGGCGGCGGGAGCCTCGAAGATTTGTGGGCGTTCAACGAGGAGGTGGTGGCCCGGGCGATTTTCGCGAGCCAGATTCCGGTTGTCAGCGCCGTCGGACACGAGATTGACGTGACGATCTCGGACATGGTTGCGGATTTGCGTGCGCCGACCCCGACGGCCGCGGCGGAACTCGTCGTTCCGCGACGCGCAGACCTGGAAGCCCAGCTTCTTGACACGGTCCGCCGGCTTCGTCATGCTCTGCAAAGCCGCGTGCAAACGGCGCGCGCGGAACTCAACACGCTGCGCGTGCGCGTGGGACCGCAGCAACTGCGCGGACATCTCCGACAGCTCATTCAGCGCGTGGACGACCTGGGCACACGTCTGGGCATGGCGGTGCGGGGTCTCATCAAACACGCTGCGACACGCCTGGCCGGTGCCGGAGGCAAACTCGACAGCTTGAGTCCGCTTCGGGTGTTGGAACGCGGGTATTCCATCACGCGCAGTGACGGGACGGTCCTTCGCGACGCGCGTGAAACGCAAATCGGCGATCTCGTCAACACGATCCTCTTTCGAGGCCGGCTGAAAAGCCGCGTCGAGTCGGTGGAGACATCCGATGGCAAAGAAAAAGAAGAAGACGGACAAGCAGCCCAGCTTTGAGCAGCTCATGGAACGTCTCGAGGAGATCGCCGGCGAGCTCGAAGGCGGCGAGCTCGGACTCGAGAACGCCATCACACGCTACGAGGAAGGCGTCAAGTGCTACAAGCAGTGTCACAAGATCCTTTCGAGCGCCGAGAAGAAGGTGGAGATCCTCACCCGGGCCTCGAGCGGCGACCTCGAAGCACAGCCGTTCGAAGAGACCGCCGAAGAAGCGGAACCGGAAGAGGAGTTGCATTCCGAGGAGGAGGGCGAGAGCAGTTCGCTTTTCTGACAAGGAGCGGGGCGGGGGGAGAGATGCGATGCCGAGAGCGGATCGACGTCGCAGTGTAAGATACACGGTGAAAAGGTGCACGGCACTTTTCCGCCGACGGAGGATGATGCTGTTCTTCGAGAGCGGCTCGCCGCACAAGGCGCCGGTTGTGGACTTGAGCTCACAGGGGATCAGTTTCATCACGCGACGGACCCTCCGGCCCGGTGACGTCATTTTGATCTCGTTCGACATTCCGTTCGAGGTTTACGCGGTGCCCCCCGGGTTCAAGTTGAAGGCCCGCGTGAGGTGGATCGGCGCCGCGTCCGGCAACAGGAACCTCAAGCGCGTCGGATGTGAATTCCACAAACTGAGACCCGACGAGCACGAACTGATCACGCGCATCATCCGCTACGGCATCCTGCGCGAGCGATAGCCGGCTCCGGCGTCGTTCCCGGTCCGCCGCGGTGGACCCCGCATGACACCTTTTTTCGCAGCGGCCGCAAATGGTTCGCGGCGAGCCGCGGTGGAAAAGATTCGACAACTCCGGGGGGAGATTCGTTATACTTAACAGCCCAGGAGGGCGGCCAGGGATGACCCCGGCGTCGAAGAAGGAGTGGAAGCATCTTGTCGCGCGGGTGGACGCGGCACTCGACCGCTTCCTCCCGCAGGAGAAGACGCCTCCGCGGGAACTTCACCGTGCGATGCGCTACAGTGTGTTCGCCGGCGGCAAGCGACTGCGGCCGGTGCTATGTCTCCTGGCGGGAAGGATGGTCGGCGCTCGCGTGAGCGCACTTTTGCCGGCGGCGTGTGCAATCGAGATGGTGCACACCTACTCGCTCATTCACGACGACCTCCCGGCGATGGACGACGACGATTTCCGCCGGGGAAAGCCCACGTCGCACAAGGTCTTCGGCGAGGCACTTGCGATTCTCGCGGGCGACGCCCTTTTGACGCTCGCCTTTGAGACCGTGAGCCGCCGAACGAAGGACGGCGTCCTCGCCGCGACACTGACCCGGGAGCTGTCGGCCGCCGCCGGCTCGGACGGCATGGTCGGCGGACAGACCTTCGACATCCTGAGCGAGGGCAAGGAGCCGGACGCCAACCTCGTCGAGGAGATACACAAGCGGAA
>Ga0111220_1029_pt1:0-5000 | contig 10441 bp, 4 predicted proteins | sample DeeMarSWOR152_54_FD_80384 | JGI IMG/M metagenome (GOLD analysis project Ga0111220, IMG submission 80384) | Planctomycetes bacterium DG_58
CCCCACGCGGTGTGGTCGCACTGGTAGCCGGGATGGGTGCGCTTGGAGTTCAAGAGTTCGACGTTGAGGTTGACACCGGCCCGCTCGGCGGCGGGGGCGGCGCGGCGGAGTCCCTCGGCGCACACCTCGATGGACTCTTCGTCGTCGCGGCCGTTCCGGTTCCCGCTGAAGCAGATGAGCCCCGGGATGTCGAGTTTGGCGGCGAGCTCGATGGATTCGTGGAGTTCGTCGGCGATGCGGTCGTGGTTGTCGGGGTTATTGAGCCCGTCTTCGAGGGAGTGGTGTCCGCTCATCGAGGCGATGCGAAGCCCGTGCTTGCGACTCACCTCGACGAGTTCGTCGAAGGGTGCCCCCTCGCGCTGCCAGATCTCCACCGCGGCGTAGCCGATCTCCTTCGCGCCCCGGATGAGTTCGTCCAGCGTGATCCCGTCCTTCAGGTAGAGTCCGAGGCAGAAGGATTGATTCAGCCGTCCCATGTTTTTCTCCCCAACAAATGGGGACAGTCCGATTCTACGACCTCGCTACGCTCGGTCCGTAAATGGGACAGTCCCCTGTGAGTCAGCTCGTCGCGGTCGTCGGGGACTGTCCCCTGCGGCTATTGCTTGACGGGCTTGCCCACGCCCTCGGCGAGGAGTTGCTTAACGACCTTCTCGGGGTCCTCCTCGGTGAGGATGATGACCTCCTTGGGCTCGCGCCATTCTCCCGGCCGGATGTCGCCGTAGTAGGGGTCGGCGTGCACGCAGGGGATATGCGCGTTGGTAAATGCGCTTTTTCCGGGTGTCCAGCCGAAGACGAGTGCCCGGCGGTTGTCGAGACTGGTCACCACCACGATGGAGGCATCGATTCCCTCCTTGATGCCGCCCCCGCGGCGTTGGGCAAAGGGCATGTCGTTCTTCTGCGGACACCCGATGACCGTGCCCACCTTTATCTTGACCGGTTTCTCCGTCTTGATCTCCGAGAGCGCGACGAGTTTCCCGTTCTGGAGGAAGAACGTGTGTTCGAGGTTCTGCTGCCACTGGGGGAAACCCTTGAGCGGCTGATACTGGTGACAGTAGAGCGGTCGGATGGCCCCGAGCGTCACCCGCTCGGTCTTGTTGGTGATGCGCATCGAGACTTCGATGCGGTTCTTCGAGACCACCTTCGCCTTTCCGTGGACGAAGACGCCCGGTGCGGTGACGCTTTCGACGTCCAATTCGGCGGTCATCCCGTCGTCGGCGACGATCCAGTGACCCTTTGCACCCTTGTCGCTGTAGCGCAGGATCCCGCGGGTCCCGGGCATGTATTCGAGGTGCTCGGGGAAGTTGATCCGCAGGTATCCGCCGTCCTCCCAGGGCGGGACGATCTTCAGCCCGTAGTTGAAGTACTCCTTGGTGTCGCCGCGGACGTACTGCCACAGACGAATGCCGTCACGGCCCGAGGGTTTGGGCTGTGCCTTGGGTTCGTCCGTGGCGGGTGTGGGGGCAGGCGCCGCGGCGCCCTCGAGCTTCTCTTCCGGCTCGTGCACGATCAGTCCCTCCTTGTGATCCTCCCCTTCCAACTTCTCCATCTTCAGATCGTCCAGCCAGACCTTCCCGACGCCATACATGTAAAGGTAGAACGTGTTTGGACTGTAGGCGGCGGGAAAGCGATAAGTGCGTTCGAACTTCCGCCAGCCGTAGGTCCCCGTGGGCAGTTGGGCGAGGACCTCTTTTCCGCCCTTGGGCTCGAACCCGATGACACAGGCGCGTCCCCACTTGGCGGGCTGGAGGTTCTGTGCCCGGATGAATCCGGTGAGCTTGTAGTATCCGGTCTTGGTGTTGAGTTTCTGGTTGTGCCAGATGTGACACGGGCCCTCGCCGGAAAGCCATGCACTCGCCTTGCCGCTGTGCTTGACCAGCGTGTCGGCCCCGCGCGCACACGTCCCCTCGGCTTTCCAGCCGCCCCATTTCTGGAAGGCGTTTCCGTGCTGGTCCACGCGGGCGTACATCTCCTCGAAGCCGCCGTCCTGGATGAGCTGTTCGGGGGCGTCGGCGGCGGCTTCCTCGGCGGCGCGTCGTGCGGCTTCGGCCTTCTCGCGTGCGATGCGGGCGGCCTCGGCGGCGGCGGTGCGCACGCGCTCGGTGTCGGCGGCGTCCGGGTCGTCCACCACCAGTCTTTCATCCTGCTCGGCCTCGAGCTTCACGAAGCTCAGGTCGTCCAGCCAGACGCGTCCGGGGCCGTAGAGGTAAAGGTACAGCGTGACCTCGCCCGGCTGCTCGAAGTTGAAGACGCACTCGAATTTCCGCCAGCCGTAGGTCCCGAAAGGAAGCGCATTGTACTTCTCCTTGAAGCCCTTGCCCTCGATTCCGAGGACGACCCCTCTGCCCCACAGCCCGCCTCGGAGGTCTGCGGCGCGCACGTATCCGGTCAGGCTGTAGCTTCCGGGCTTGACCTTGAACTTCTGGTTGTGCCAGATGTGACAGGGCCCGCCGTGTCCTTCGAGCCACGCGCTGGCCTTCCCGCTGCGTCTCACTTCCGTGTCGGCCCCGCGCGAGCATTTGCCCTGCACCCGCCAGCCGCCCCACCGCGCGAACTGGTTCCCGTGCTGGTCCGCCCGGTCGAAGATCTCCTCGAAGCCGCCGTCGGCCAGCAGGCTCCCTTCGACGGGTTCCGGCGGAACGACCTTGGGAGCCACGACAGGCGACGGGACCTCGACCAGCTCGACGCTCGGCGCCGCCGGCGGGACCTCCACCACCCGCGTCGGCTTGACTACGTACCCCACGAAAAACCCCACCCCGAAGGTCACCACCACAACAACCGCGATGCCGACGGCCCGCTTCGTCTTCCTCCTCAACAGAAAACCTGCACCGAACGCCGCCAACACCAGAAGCACAACGCCAATTTCCCAGTTCATCTTCCTATCCCCTTTGGACAAGCGACGCTTCGTTACCCCTCTGTCGATTTGCGGACCCGTATGATACCAGTGCCCGGAAGGCCCGTCAACAGGTAATCGCGAGTTCAGGGGACAGTCCGCGCGCGGATGCTAGGCACCGGTACTTGTGGTTGACAGCGAGCGGTGCCTGCCCGTACAATGAGGGTGAGGGAAGCGGCTGACGAATCGGCAGGCGGCGGAAGCCGAGTGGGTCACAGAGGGGGGATTGGACATGTGGACGTCGAGTGAAGCGATTGCGATTTACATTGCGATTGGCGTGGTTGCGGCGGGGGTGGTGGCGTGGCTGATTCTGAGGGGGACGGTGCGGACGCGGCTGGAGACCGCCAAACAGATCCGCGACGACCCGGACATCAACGAGTGGCTCGTCATCTTCGACTGGTCGAACAAGATCCTCTACGTGCCGACCATCTTGGCATCGATCCTGGCGGGAGTGCTGGTCTTATGCGAGGTGGACCGGGCGTGGGTCGGGGGCATCTGGTTCGTCATCTTTTTCGTCAACGTCCTCGTCGAGGAATACGAGCTGAACATCAAGGTGCTGCTGATCGGTGCGCTCTGTCTGACGCTGCTTTTCCTGTGGCTCAACCTCTTGGGCTGGGTGCGTCCGTTCCTGCGGTTTTTCCGGAGCATCGCGGTCGAGGTCAACGCGACGCTGTACTTTCTGGTGGCGGCGCTCGGGCTCATCGCGGTCGGCATTTCGTGGTTCCGGGGGCTCTTCTTCTACGTCGCACTGACGCCCAACTACTTGAACATCCAGGAGGGTCCGACCGAGAGCGGGGAGCACATCGGACGGGAGGACTACAACTCACGGGTGGACACGCGGGATTTCTTGGAGCGGCTGATGGGCTTCGGTCGGATCGTCATCATCTTCAACGACCGCAAGCGTCAGCCGCTGGTGATGCTGGTCTGGCGCATCAAGAAGAAGGCGGCCAGCCTGGAGGCGATCCGCGCGACGATATCGGTCGAGCAGCGCCTCTCACCCGTCCAGGCGAGGGTCGCGGCCGAGCGGCCGACCAAGACCGACAAGGGGGAACCGCCGACACAAGCGTAACGCGCACCGCCGCCGACAGCGAAAGGAAAGCCGCTCGTGGCATCTGCCGATACCTCGGATATCCCCACGCGACGTCTCCGCGGCGATACGGTCCTGATTCTGTTGGTGGTCATCATTCTGGTGGGCGCGTGGCTCCGGTTCTCGGGACTCGCGAACCAGTCGCTGTGGAACGACGAGCTGTGGACGTGGGACACCGCGAGCATGGGGACGCTCGGGGAGATGCTCACGGAGAGCCGGCTTGCCCGCGGCGAACAGACCCATCCCCCGCTTTACTTCATCCTCCAGCATTTCGTGGTCAGGCACATCGGAGATTCCGAGACGGTCCTGCGACTGCCCTCGGCGGTGGCCGGCGTGCTGACCATCGCGGCGGTCTATCTGCTCGGTCGTCGGCTCTACAGCGACACCGAAGGTCTCATCGCGGCGGCGCTGATGGCGGTGGTGTTGTTTCCGGTGCGCTATAGTCAGGAAGCCCGCGCGAACTCGATGGTCCTTCTTTTTGCCCTGCTCGCGACCTATTTCTGGGTGGACGTGCTGCGAAGCTTGTGGAAGCGCGAGCGTCCCCGGGCGTGGCCGCTGGTCGCATACCTCCTCTGTGCGATGGTCCTCGCCGCCCTGCATTACTTCGGTCTCTATCTGGTGGGGCTTCAGGGGATCGCGACGTTGGTGATCTGTCTGGTGGGTGCACGTCGGTCGGTGGTGTGGCTGCCGCTGCTTTACCTCCCGGTCGTGCTGGTTTACATCCCGTGGCTGCCTCCGATGCTGCGGACCTTACGCATGAAGAGGTACTGGGCGGCCGCGCCCTCCACCGATCCGTTCTTCGTCGTGTTCACATACATGCGGCACCTGTACAGCCGATCCGACGCGTTCACGTGGATGTTCCTCGCGTTATATGCGTGGCTTGTCGGACGCGCGCTGCACGAATGGATCACCCGTCGGCGCGACCCCGCCGCGGAGCCTGCCACGCCCCACGCCGGACTGCTGCTGGTCCTCTGGTTCACCGTTCCCACCGTGGGCGCCTACGTGAAGTCCCTGGTTTCCACC
>Ga0111220_1030_pt1 | contig 10348 bp, 5 predicted proteins | sample DeeMarSWOR152_54_FD_80384 | JGI IMG/M metagenome (GOLD analysis project Ga0111220, IMG submission 80384) | Planctomycetes bacterium DG_58
GCGACTGGATACGGTCCGATGGATGGTCGCCAAGGAGATCATGCGACTGAAGGGCAAATCCGTGGGCGTGGCCGCAGCGGCGCCGGGAGCCGCAGAGATGAATCTCGACCCCGCCAGCCGGTGGCGCACCGAAAAACTCGAGAAGAAATTCGTCCGGCACAAGACGCGCTCCTTGGCCTGTGCGAAGGTCACGACGCCTCCCACGCTCGACGGGAAGTTGGACGACGCGGCGTGGAAAAGCGCCGAGGTCATCACCGGTGCCTACCGCGACAGCGACCTCTCCCTCGTCGAGGGGATGATGACCGTGCGGACGGTCCACACCGACCAGGGCCTCTATCTCGGCGTCACCAGTCACGAGCCGAAGCCGGAAAAGCTCGCCACGAGCACCCGGGGCAACGACGACCCCCGCCTCTGGCAGGTGGACGACGTCGAGGTCTTCATCGACCCCGGAAAGACCGGGAGTTATTACCACCTCATCTACGACTCGAAGGGCACCAGGAGCGACTACAAGAAGACCGAAATCACCTGGAACGGCGAGTGGCAGGTGGCGTGCACGCTGGAAGGAAACCAGTGGAACTCCGAGGTTTTTCTGCCGTTTGCGACGTTTGGCGGCAAGGACAAGCCGTGGGCGATCTTTGTCGGCCGCGGCAGTCCCACGCGCGGGGAGTACTACGGCATCATGCCCATCCAGGGCTCGTGGCACGACGTGACGCAGTTCGGGACGCTGGAATTCAAAGCGCCCCAGCCTTATGTGCGGGACGTGGACTTCGGCACGCTGCAAGTCGGCACCAACAAGGTGGAATTCATGATGACCAACCCGCTGAGCCAGGAGACCGTATTCAACGCGACGCTCATCCTCGGCGACGGCCGAACGTACCCAACGCGCGTGACTCTATTTGGCACGAGCACGATCAGCATCGGAAAGCCGTTCGAGCTGAGACGGGCGGGCGAGCAGCAGTTCACGCTCACCCTGACCGACGCACTGGGAAAGGTCCTCGAGAAGGAGACGTTCGTCGCCCAGGTGCCGGAGCTGCTGTCGTTCGTGCTCGACCAGGGTTCGGTCTTTTCCACGAGTCGCAAGCGCTCGGGCGCCGTCCGGCTCAACGTGCCGAAGGAGAAGCTCGCCGAGATGTCCCTCGACCTCGAACTCATCGGCGTCGGCGTCTACAAGAAGCTGAGCCTACCGAAGCTCGGGGGCAACCGGCTCACATTCACGCTGGAGTTCCCCGAATTGCGGGAAGGCAAATACCAGCTCAAGGCGACGCTGCGCAAGGGTGTCGTCCCGAGCGCCTCGAAGCTGACGACGTTCTTCGTGGCGACCGCACCGGTGTTCAAGTAGCACCACGTCAAGCCGGCGATGGTTTCCGTGCATGAATCCGCTTGAAATGGCCCTCTCGATGCGGTATGATTGCTCATGCGGGGGGTGAAAGGCAACGACCGATGAGAACCGTGATCTGGCTGCACGTCGGCTGTCTGACGATTCTCCCGGCGCTCGCGACGTTCGCGGCGCCCCCCGGGTCTCCGCGCATCGACGACGTCCAACTCCTCCCCTACCAGGGCTGGGAGGCCGACCCCGACGTCATCTGGTATGACGATTTCGACGGGTCCGACGACCTTCTCTCGCGCTATCTCGAATACTCGAGCGACGGGGGCGACTTCCGACCGGTGACGTACGAGGCACTGGGGGGCGTGGGGAAATCGCTGCGCGGGATCTTCCAGCGGCGCGAGGTCTCGGCCGGCGGGATCAAGAAGTGCTTCGGCCGAAACCCCATGGACTACCGCGGGCTCGGGGTGCGCAACACCGAGGACTTCCGCGAGATCTACTGGCGACAGTACGTCAAGATGCAGCCCGGCTGGATCGGCAACCCCGCCAAGCTCAACCGTGCCATCGCCTTCGCCGGGTCCAACTGGTCCGAAGCCATGATCGCCCACATCTGGGGCGGACACTCCAACAACCTCTGCATCGACCCCGCCAGCGGCGTCAACGCGAACTCCCAGGTCGTCACCACCAAATACAACGACTTCGCAAACCTCACCTGGCTCGGATCCCGTCCGGGAACATCGCAGATCTTCGACACCGACGAGTCCGGCCGATGGATCAGTATCGAGGGACACGTCCGGCTCAACACGCCGGGTGAGTCCGACGGCATCTTCACGCTCTACATCGACGAACAGGTCGAGGCGAGCCGAAACGATCTCAACTGGGTCTACTCGTGGGACGACTACGGCATCAACGCGGTATTTCTGGAGAACTACTGGAACTCGGGGAGCCCCGTCACGCAGGAGCGCTACTTCGACGACTTCGTCATCAGCACGTCCTACATCGGTCTGGCCAGGTCCCCCTACAACCCGCTGGTGACCAAGACCGGCTTCCGCGATTCCGACCCCGGCGACGAGCAGGCCGCCTGGCAACTGCAGATCGCATGGAACGCCGACGGCACCGACCTCGTCTGGGATTCCGGCATCATCGAGGATTCGGGAAACGCCGTGGCCGTCACTGCGACCAACGGGTCGTTCCAGGGGAGTCTTGCCGGCAAGCACGAACTGGCTCCCGGGCACCTCTACGCACTGCGGACCCGACAGCGCGATTCGAACGACAACTGGTCGGCCTGGTCGCCCTGGACGACGACGCTCCGCACCGGGACGCTCACACCGGGCGACGGCAACGGGGACGGATTGATCGACGAGGTGGACCTGGGCCTCTGGCAGCAGAACGCCGACCCGCTCGGTACCGAGGTGAACACCTTTGCCATGGGCGACTGGAACGGTGACGGACTCATTAACGGAAGCGACCTCGCACTCTGGCAGCAGAACTACGATCCCATCGGTCCCGCCGCCGGCATCCCCGTGCCCCCCGGCACGGACGCCGTCTCGACCGTTCCCGAGCCCTCGACGGGCATGATGGCAATTTGTGTCACTCTTGCCGTAATGATGCTGAGACGCCGTCGCGCGCGGACCGGGCACTGAACAAACCCTCCGGGCTCTGGCAGGCCCCAGCCCTCGGAACCCCGGCACCTGCGAAGACAACTATTGACGCAAGGCGTTTATCACTCAGGACTTACGTCCTAAATGGGCTCGCAGAGCCGACGCCTCGGGCGATTTTCACACTTGGCGGCGCCAAAACGTCTTCAGAAAGTGTATAAGAGACTGGGCACGGGGTGCCGAAAAAGGGCGGTGGCGGATGCAAGAGACTGTCAGCAAACAACTTGTGCACCCGGCACGCCGGTGCATGACGATATGGCAAAGATAGCATCTGGGGCCCGTTGTGCTCGTCACACGCCCCATCAACCTTGGCAGGGACAGCAATGGACGACGCACCCATCGTGATGATCAGCTCGTATCCCCCGCGGCTCTGCGGCATCGCCACCTTCTGCGAGGAAGCACGCGAGTTCATCCAGAAGGCCAACCCCAGGCGCGACGTGCTTGTCATCAGTCACACCGACGGGGAGGGCGAAGGGGTGTTCCCGCTCATCGACACGAGCCGACAGGACTGGTGGAAGCCGGTCGTACGCAAGGTCGAAGAGCTGAACCCGCATGCCGTTCACATCCAGCACGAGTACGGTCTCTACCGCTACGTGGACAAGCGGGGCCAGGGCGACGGGAACGCCGGGTTCCTCGAGATGCTCGACGCACTGGACGGCTCGCCGACGGTGATCGAGCCGCACACCGTGCACGGTCGGCTGACCGACTTCGAGGCGGAGTTCCTTTACCAGATGTGTGCACGCTCCGACGTGGTGATCCTGAAGTGTCAGTACCAGAAGTGGCGTCTCGAATGGAACTTCCCGACACGCGGGTGGGACGTGCCCTCGAACGTGATGGTCGTCCCGCACGGGGCACGTCCGGACCGCCGGTGGAGCGTGGAGGACATTCCTCGGCTGCGGGACGAACTCGGACTCAACGGGGTCCATCACATCGCACCGCACCTCGTCGGACTCATCGGCTGGATTCAGTCGAACAAGCGCTGGGACATCCTCGCCTCGATGTGGGAGGAAATCGCAGAAGAGGTGAACCGACACACCGGGGAGCACTGGGACCTTCTCGCCGCGGGCACCATGCGCGACCCGGCACACCGTGCCGACTACGAGCGATGGAAGGGACAGATCCAGCTCCTGGAGCGGAAAGGTCTGGCCCACTACTACGAGTTCGTCCCGCGCGGCGACATCTACTACAAAGCCATGGCCGTCTGTGACTTCGTCGTGCTGCCCTCCATCGACGAGACGCAGTCGGGCACGCTCGCCCGCATCATCGCACTCAACAAGCCGTTCATCACCATGGCCCCCATGGAGGGACTCACCGCACAGACCCTGGAGAGCCGTGGGGGACTGATGTTCACCGACCGCGAGGGACTGCGCCGACAGGTCATGCGACTCGCCACCGACGAGCGGCTGAGAATGGCGCTCGGCGAGAACCTGAAAGAGTACCTCGAACGTGTGGTGTCGTGGGAGGTGGTGGCGGGACAGTATGGCGAGGCCTACCAACTCGCCCGCAAGGCCAAAGCCCGGGGCAAACGGGTGGTGCTTCCCTCCGTTTTCTGAAGTTGCCCCCTTCGGCGGTCCCCACCGGAAGCGTGCGACGGCTCAGCGCTCGTGTTTCACCGGCTCATCGTTCCGCTCGACGCTCACCCCGCCGAGGGGTACCCCGGCGGCCGGGTGGCCGGAGAGGAGCGCCCGCATCGCCAGGAGGGAGAGGAGCCAGGCGACAGTGGATTCGGCCCCCTGGTTCTGGTTGACGCCCTCGGACTGGAGTCCGTCCCGGCAGCCGCCGGTGGCGTAGTCATAGAGCGAAACGCGCAGGTCGTTCCGTCCCAGGAACCAGTCCAGACACATCCGGGCCGCGTCCAGCCAACGGTCCTGCCCCGTCACGCCGAAGGCCTCGATGCACGCTTCGACGGTCGCGTGGGCCTCGATCGGCTGCTGGTCGAACCTCGCCTTGACGCCGCCGCGGGGATACCACCCGCTGCTGCCCACGGGGACGAAGTGTCCCTGGGGCGAGGTCTGCAGACCGATCAGCCAGTCGAGCGCGGTCAGTCCGACCTCGACCATGTCGCCCTGGCGCATCGATTGACCGGAGAGGATGAGTGCGTGAGGGATCTTGGCGTTGCAGTAGTTCAGGGCGTCCTCGAACCACGGCCAGGACGGGGTGACGTTGCCCTTGAACATCTCGAAGAGCCTGCCGGCGAGCATCGTCCGGAGATTTCTGACCCGCGTGTCGCCGCCGAAGCGTTTCAGGTAGGAATGAATCCCGACCAGGGTGAACGCCCACGACCGCGGTGAGGTGAACCCCGCCACCGCCAGCATCGCCCGCTGGAAAAGACTGAGCGTCAATCCAACCTGACCCTCGGTGTGACTCAGGGACAGTGCCACACCCAGTCCCCACAACGCCCGCCCGTGACTGTCCTCCGACCCTTCCGGCTCCTTCCAGTTCCGGTCGTAGGTCATGAAGTTCCGGAAGTGTCCAGTAGCATTGTTGAACGCGTAGTCGAGAAAGCTGAGGTATCGTGAGGCCAAGAGGTCCAGTGAGGCGTCCTCCGGGAGAAGCTGCTGTGCCAACATGGCCACGATGAGGGCACGGGCGTTGTCGTCGGTGCAATACCCCTCGATGCGGTCGGGGACGGTGAACTTGGCGTGCTGGAGCATCCCGGTGTCGTCGGTGAGTCGTCGGAGATGATCCAGTTTGACCTGGGGCAGCTCGGGCCCGCGCGCCCCAACGGTCTGGGCACGGAAGATCGGTTTCGGCCGACGCCGACGCTCCTTCCTGGCCCGGATGAAAAGGTCAAGATACCGCTCGGCGACGCGACTCCACACCATGTTCCGACCGTAGCTGTACGCCTTCTTGCGCATCGCGTTGCAGGCCAGCTCCTCGTCGAAAAGCGTCGTGATTTCCCGTGCCAGGGCCTCCCGGTCCCCAAACGGCACCAGTCGTCCGCGTCCGTCCGCCAGGACCTCCCGAGCATACGCGTAGGGCGTCGAGACGACGGCTTTGCCTGCACCCACCGCGTAGGCCAGCGTCCCCGAAGTAATCTGTGCTTCATTCACGTAAGGGGTGACATACACATCCGCCGCCCCCAGAAACTCACACAGCTCCTCCAGCTCGACGAAGCGGTTGTGGAACACCACGTGCTCGGCCACCCCCAGCTCCTCGGCCCTGAGCTGGAGGGACACCCGGTATTGCTCCCCGCTGGCCTTCTTGATGTGCGGATGGGTCGCGCCGAGAATCATATAGACGACGTCCGGGTGCGAGTGAATGATCATCGGGAGTGCGTCAATCATGTGCTCGATGCCCTTCCCCGGACCCAACAGACCGAAACTCAGGATCAGCTTGCGTCCCTCCACCCCGAAGTGGTCCTTGTAGAAGTTCGGGTCCACAAACGGAACGTCGGGTATCCCGTGGGGAATGTTGGCGATCTTCTGGGCGGAAACCCCGTAGACCTTCCGCAGCAATTCCGAGGCCCGCTCACTCATCACCACCAGACGGTCGGAAAACTCCGCCAGCTCCAGCATCACCTCCCGCTGGTCCGCGGACGGCTCCTGAAGCACCGTGTGCAGTGTGGTCACCACCGGAAGGCGAAGGTCCCGCACCAGATCGATGACATACCTTCCCGAACGACCGCCGTATATCCCGAACTCGTGCTGCACGCAGACCACGTCAATCTGGTTCATGTTGAGGAAATCGGCGGCGAGACTATATTCGGCGGGCTGGTTCTGGTTGATCTCAAAGCGGACGCGTGCGGGGTAACGATACCCTTCCGGTGTATCGTTCATCACCACCGCCCAGGCGGAAACGTGTGGTGCTGCCTGAGCGAGGGATTCGGTCAAATCCGTCGTAAAGGTTGCGATGCCGCACTGGCGAGGCAGGTAATTCCCAACGATCCCTACCGTCTTCAGAGACTGCCACTTCTTCTTCTTCTGCCGGGTCCTCGCCATCTCCCCCCCTCGTCCTCTCTCTACATTCTAACACACAACGGCCTTCGTTGAAAGAAGGAAGTTCTGAAGGCTGGGTCAAAACGGGAGGAAGGGGGAGGGCAACCGGGGGCGGGATCGTCACAAGGTTTTGGTGCAAAGGAAGTTAGGGCGAGCCTCGGGGCCACGTGGATACGGCCGCAGGGGTGAAATTCGACTTGCTCGGGAGGAAATTTGTAATATTCACGCCCTCAAGAAAGCCGGCCGCAAACTCCTTACGCGCTCTCGGCGAGTCCCAACTTCGCGACGATCCCACGTGCATTCGCGTAGAAGACCTTTTCCAGATGCGGCCCGTAGCCGAGCCCCTCGAGCGCCCGCTTGTAGCGCGGGATGAGCTCGGCTTGACCGTAGCCGTCCGCCCCCCACATCAGTTTCTCGGGCGGAATGGAGCCGGTGATGCTTCCACCCGCTTCCAGCGCCCACAGCCCCTGTCCCGGGGAGCAATCGACGTAGGTATTCGCCGTCCGGGTCGTCAGCATTACCGATTCCAACAGTCCCGCTATCCCTCCCATGTGTGCCATGATGAAGATCGTATCGGGACAGAGTCGCACCACCTTCTCGAAGCGTCCCGGGTGGGAGTAGTACGCCGCCCAGGACTTCCTTGAGACCTGCTCCCCCGAGCCCCCGAGCCACCCACAGTGACTCAGCACGGCCATGTTGCGCCCGGCGAGGGCCTCCCAGAAGGGTCTGAGCTTCTCGTCGTCGGGGAAATAGCCGAGGTTCGGGAAGAGCTTGACCACGTGCAGACCCTCGCTGTGATAGTGCTGGAGCTTGCGGATGGCCTTTCTGCCCTCACGCGGGTCGTAATAGGCCCCGCCGAACAAGCGCCTGGGGTACTTCTGACAGGCCCTCACCACCGCTTCGTTCCCGTCCTCGCCCCTGCGCGGGCCTCCCATGATGAGCGTCATCTCGATATGGCACTCGTCCATCAACTCGATGAGCCTCGATCCGTCGTCCTCTCCCCGAAGGTGATTGTGAATGTCGATGATCCGCTCCGGCAGACTGAATTCCTCGCTCATGACCTCTCCTTGCGTTCGACGATTCCCGGCGATTTGCGCGAGTTTCAAATTTTAAGCCGTCCGGCTGCGCACGCAACACGAAAAATCAAGTCATCGCCCCAGGGAGAAAAAGGGGTCAGGACCCTTTTGTGCGAAGCACCCCCCGGGCCTGCAGGCAAAAGGGTCCTGACCCCTTTTTCTCGCCCCAAGTCCGTCTGGCGCCTTAGAGCCGCGGATTGTTTAACATTTTGCACGTGTTGCCCTCGGACAGGGAACGTTCATTTTTTCCAACAGGACGTTCAGAAACTCCCACACGGCGTAAGCCCTTACTTAATAAGCCTTTACGTCAAGAAGCCCCCTCGGGCGAGCCGCGGGCGTTCAGAAAAATGAACGGTCCGTCCCGCGCGCCCCGCGGTGACCCGTCAAAACCAAGGTTCCCGGAAAATGCTAAGTCATATGGTGTAAGCAAGTTCGGACGTAAAGTGCAGGTGTGCAATACTTTGTACACGCTTTGGCCCGCGATTTGCTGCAACGATAGTGGAGAGACAGTGTATCTGTGTGAAGAGGAAGTCCACGTTCACAACACGCAGGGGGGAGAACGTCGGTCCCACCGACGAGAAGGAGGAGACAGAAATGCGGCACTTTTACAAACTCGCGTCCGTGATTGCAGTCCTGTTCATTTGGGCCGGAGCGGCACAGGGTGACCCGGACACCTTTTCAATCGACCGCGACTCTGAAGCCGCCATTGCCAAGGACTTGCTGCCACCGGACATCCTGACACCCGGGCCGACCATCAACGTCCCCCTCGAATCGCTCGGACTCTCGTGGGACGAGGACCTGGGCACCGGGGACGACCTGAACGCCCTGTCCGCGGGTCTCGACAGCTTCGCGCGGCCGCCGGTGTTTTTCTTCTCGGTGGACCGGGACTCCGTCGGCATCGATGGCAACCCGCAGACCCCCATCGTCAGTGACGTCTTCGAAGAAGCCGCTTCGGGTCAGGCGGCCGGTGACGTCTTTGTCACCATCTATGGTCATCCCGGCGTCCCCATCTGGTCTGCACCCGTGGGTCAGAACATGCTCCACATCAACCAGTCGGAGCTCGGACTGTTCCCCGCCATCTTGCAGACCCAGGACTACACCGGACAGGACATCATCGACGACCTGGATGCACTGAACTTCACCGAATTTGACATGGACGGGAACGGCTCACCCGACGTGAACGTGTATTTCTCGCTGGACAGCCTGTCCACCAGTCTGGGCACACTGGGCGCGACGGCGGACGATATCCTGCTGTTCGCTCCTGGGGCGGCGAGCGCGGTGATCTTCGCCGACGGCGACAACGACATCGGACTCCAGGAGGGTGACGACCTCGACGCACTGGTGCTTCTGGACCTCGGCACACGCGGCGAGATAGACCAGTTCGGCGACCGGGCGTTCTTCTCGCTGGCACCCGGCTCACCGACGCTGGTCGCGAACGGCTACAGTCCGGCGGATATCTTCTATACGAACTTCAACGGCACGTACGTGAGGGAGTTCACGGCCGCACAGCTCGGACTGCTTGCAACCGACGACGTGGATGCACTCGAGGCGGAACCCGGCGCCTACGTCCCGGAACCTCAGACGCTCTTCCTGGTCGGAACGGGGGCGCTCCTGCTCATCGGTGTCATCCGCAGGAAGAGGATGAAGTAACCCTTCGTCCGAAGCAGCGCCACATCATCGGCCTCGACCGGTCCTCAGTTCCCACGGACCCGTCGGGGCCGATTTCTTTTTGATTCACGGCGACTGTCTCCATGGACCCGTGGGGACTGTCCCCATTTACGGACCGAGCGCGGCGAGGTCGTAGAATGGGGACTGTCCCCCTCACGCGGACGATGCACCGCGCAAGTGCCTCCAGCCGGATTGCTCTTGAGCGGCCGCTCATCGAGTGGTAGAATCCCCCCGCACAGACATCCCCTCCGCACCTGGTCAAGGAGCATTCCATGCGAGTACTTGTGGTCGGAAGCGGCGGGCGCGAACATGCGCTCGTCTGGAAGCTGGCACAGTCGAAGCAGGTGGACAAGCTCTACTGTGCCCCGGGAAACCCGGGCACGGCGAAACTGGCCGAGAACGTCGACGTCAAGGCGGACAACCTCATGGGACTCATCCACCTCGCCCGACGCGAAAAGATCGACTTCACCGTCGTGGGGCCCGAGGACCCGCTGGCCCGCGGGATCGTGGACCAGTTCACCGAGCGAGGCTTCCCCATCTTCGGTCCCACACAGCGGGCGGCGAGACTCGAATCCTCGAAGGTCTTCACCCGCAAGCTCTGCAAGCAGCACGCGATTCCCGCCGGGGAGTTCGGGACCTTCACCGACCCCGAGGCCGTCCGGAGATACGTCCGCGAGCACGGTG
>Ga0111220_1031_pt1 | contig 10343 bp, 7 predicted proteins | sample DeeMarSWOR152_54_FD_80384 | JGI IMG/M metagenome (GOLD analysis project Ga0111220, IMG submission 80384) | Planctomycetes bacterium DG_58
TGTGGGAGCATGGCGTGGACGTCCGTACGGAATATGACCGACGTGACGGTGAGGGGAAGTTCATCGACCCGCCGAGCCGCGACTGTACCATGGTCATCGAGGTGACGGATCCCTTCGGCGAGCCGCGGATTCACAAGAACTTCCCCGGCGGACCGGAGGAACTGGAAGTGTACCGTCAGGAGGTCGTCGAGGGCATCCACGACCACTGGGTCGACCCGACGGACCCCGACAAGTGGACCTACACGTATCACGAGCGACTTTACCGCTACTCACCGACCGAGGATCTTGACGACCCGCAAGCTCCCAGGCTGAACAGCGTCAATCAGATGGAGTACGTCGTGAACAAGGCGGCAGCAAGGCACTATTCGCGGCGGATCCAGGCAATTACGTGGATGCCCACGGCCGACCCGCAAACCACCGATCCTCCCTGTCTCCAACGGCTCTGGTTCCGGCTTCTCGAAGACGACGCAGGGGAACTGGTGCTGAACCTCAACACGCACTGGCGCAGTCGCGACGCCTACAAGGCGTGGTTCATGAACGCGTTTGCACTGACGGACCTGCAGCGCAAGATCGCCGCGGAGGTTTCCTTAAGGCTCGGCCGGCCGGTGCGGCTGGGACGCTACGTCGATATCTCCGACTCCTTCCACATCTACGGGTCGTATTTCAGCGCGTTCGGTCCGGAACTCGAGAAGATGCGTAAGGACCCTGACTACCGCAAGCGGGCCTGGCCCAGCGACTACCCGGCGGTGTTGGAGATGATCGAGGAGACCCATAGGAAGCTCCAGGAAGACCCGGATTACATGCGCGGTTCCCCGGCGTAGCGTCGGTGGGTCCGGTGCACCGCGCCAGGGTGAGAGTGCATCTGTAGTCCCTTGAATCGGCCCGTCCACGGGATATAATATTAGTGACGGTCCCGCGATTGCTGAGGTTCCTTCCTTATGTCTGGACGATTCCGATTCAGTTGGTGCGACCCCCTGAGAGCGTTGGTGACAGCTCTATGTCTGGCTGCGGTCGTGGTGTGTGGGGCGGCAGCACAAGCACAGGAGAGGTCTGCCGCTCTGGAAGCGGCGCTCAAGGCGGAATCGCAACGCGTCGAGCTCATTGAGCGTCTCCGCAAGACCGTCATCGCCATTTTCCTGGCTGTCCCCGAAGGGGATGAGGAGGAGGGTCAGCCGCGTCAGGGCGGCGGCAGCGGCGTCATTATAGACGCGGAAGGACACGCACTGACCAACTACCACGTGGTGCGCGAGGCCAAGAAGGTCAACGTCGGGCTCTCCGACGGCCGCGTGCGTACGGCCGTCGTCAAGGGACGAGACCCTACCGGCGACATAGCGGTCATCCAGATCGAGGGTGAGTCCTTCGCGTTTGCGGAACTCGGCGACAGTGACCGACTCCACGTGGGCACGTGGGTGCTCGCGATGGGCAATCCTTTCGGGTTTGCCACCGACTTCAAGCCCACGGTGACGCAGGGCATTGTCAGCGGACTTCACCGGTATCTTCCGGGAACGTTCGGCGGCGACCTGATCTACACCGACTGTATCCAGATTGACGCTCCGATCAACCCGGGGAACTCGGGGGGACCGCTCTTCAGCGGTCAGGGAAAGCTGGTGGGCATCAACGGGCGCGTGACGGGCACGATGTCACGCGGCGTCGTCAACACCGGTGTGGGATTCGCCGTGCCCATCAATCAGATCAAGGAGTTTCTGCCGGACCTCCTCGCGGGGAAGCGCGTGCACCATGCGGTCTTGGGTGTGGAGCTGTCCGAGGGTCGGTCCGATGTGAGCATCAAGCGGGTGCTGTCGGGAAGTGCCGCCGAGGAGGCGGGACTGGAGCCGGGGGACATCGTCAGGCATTTCCAGGACCGCGAGATCCGCAGCGAGACGGAACTCATCAACCGCATCGGGATCCTCCCGGCCGGCAAGCGCGTCAGGATGATCGTCGAGCGCCGGGGCAGACAGTACGATATCGAAGTGGTTCTCGGAACAAGACCGACGTCCGCCGAGACGGCGCGTCTTGAACCCACACCTCGCCCACCACAACCGAGAGAAAAGCCTCCCACCGCACCCGACATCCCCGAGGGTCTGACCCCGGATGATATCGCGCGGCGTTTTGTCCAGGCCCTCGGAGGGTACGAAGCGCTCGACGAAATCAGGGACACCATCAGCAGCGGCCGGACCCGTCGGCTCATGCTGCGCCGCATCTGGGTAAGCGGCCGCGTCGTGCAGTACGACCTCGGAACTTTCAAACTGCGACATGAAACCACCTACCGTTTCCGTGGAACCGACCTCAAGCACATCACCGTATTCGACGGAAACGCCGGATGGATCTATACCAACACGAACCTTCGCGACATGACCGAGGCGGAGGTCACGGCCGTGAAGACGGAGCTGGAAGCCTTCGACCTGTTGACGAAACGGGACGGCTGGACAAAGGCCGCCGCGGAATTCGCGGGCACCGAAGTGCTCGATGACCGAACGCTTGTGGTCGTGGTGACCAGAGATAAAGACGGCAGTGTACGGCGGTGGTCGTTCGATCCGGAGACCTGGCTGCTGGTGCGGTATGTAAGCACGACGGAAGGCACCCGGGATCGACTGGACAACCGTATGTCGGACTACCGCCCCGTCGGGAAGGTGCTGCAGCCGTTCCGGTCGGCGCGTTACGTCAACGGGGTCCTGACGGAGGTCATCCAGCTTGAAAGCGTCGAGGTCAATCGCGGGGTGAAAGAGGAGATTCTGAGACGCAAACCCGCAGGGAAGATCGGACCGAAGGTTTACTGATGAAGAATCGGCTGTGCGGACCATTTGTCCTGGGACTGCTGATTTCCGGGGTGACGGCGGCACCGGTGTGCGCGGAGAACCGCTTCCAGAAGGTCGTTCGCGGGGCTTCCCCGTCGGTTGTGAAGGTTGTCACAAGGACGCGGACGCTTTTCACAGCGGGACGCGAGATTCCGTACGGTTCCGGCGTCATCGTTCACAGTGACGGCTACGTCGTGACGATGGCTCCCAGGTTCAGCGGGGGTTTCCCTCTGAGCGTTGTGCTCCCGGATGGGTCAAAGCACACGGCCCAACGGGTGAGAGCCGATGTCAAGTCCGGGCTCGTGATGCTCAAGATCAAGCGCACCGGACTTGAGCCCATCGAGGTGCATCGCGAGCGACCACCACGCGTCGGCCAATGGGTCCTCACCATCGGCAACCCTTTCGGACTGGCCCGAGCGAGAACCGATGCCCTGTCGGCAAGCGTCGGCGTCGTTTCCGCCTTCAGGAGACTGGAAGCCCGAGGCTTCCAGTATGACGGACCGGTTGTCCTCACCGATATCACGCTCAACCCGGGGGGAGAAGGTAGTGCGATGGTGAATCTCGAGGGCAGACTGTTGGGCATCTGTGGCAGAACGGTTACAAGCACGCGCACCAACACACAGCTCAGCTACGCCGTTCCCGCATCAGAGGTGGTGAAGTTGCTGGATGAGGTGCTTGAGGCCGAACGGCGCGGGGCTGTGCCCCCTCCAACGCCGAGACCACCGGCGGACCTGAAGCGCGGCTACGTCGGCGCATACATCCTCGATGACGCGGTGGGCACGAAGGGCGCATACATCGACAAGGTGGTGCCCGGCTCACCCGCAGATAAGGCGGGACTCCGGACGGGTGACCTGGTCATTGCGCTGGACGGCAACGGAATCTCCAACGGTCGGGAATTGATTGAACGGCTTGACCGGCTGACGGTGGGAGCGCGTGTTGAACTGACACTCCGCAGGGAGAAGGGCGAACTGAAAATCACCGTGACGCTGGGAGAAACGCCGCGTCCGGTGCTCAAGTAGGAGCATACATGAGGTCCCCACGGTTTCTCTTGTTGGTTGCCTTTGTGACGGTGGCGGTGCAGCCGGGACCGGCTTCCGCCGGGGGTGCGGATGAGGAGGTGCCGGCGCTTGAGCAGGTCTTTGCCGATGCCGTCAAGCGGGTGCAGCCTTCCCTCGTCAGTGTCTCGGTGGTGTGGAAGCCGGGCAAGGAGCAGCTTCGGACGTCCCGCGGGTTCCCCCTTTTCCGGCGTGGTGCCGGACCGTTCACGGGTGTTGTCATCTCGTCCGACGGACTGATCATCACCTCAGACTTCAACGTGAGCTCCGACGCCGAGAGCGCCACCGTCAGGCTCCCGAATGACCCGAGGGTGTTGCAGGCGGAGATTCTCGGACGGGACGTGTCGCGCGGCATCCAGCTCCTGAAGATTCCCGCGAAGGACCTTGTCGTTCCCGAGTTTGCCCGGGACGAGAGCGTGAAGGTCGGGCGATGGGCGCTCGCCTGTGGCGTTGGGGAGGGCACCGGGGCCGGCGGGAGCGCTCTGCCGAGCCTGTCCGTGGGGATCATCAGCGCCACGGAACGCATCGCCGGACGGGCCATCCAGATCGATGCGTCCACCAATCCCGCCAACTACGGTGGGCCCCTTATCGACATAGAAGGACGGGTCGTTGGCATTATCACGCCGTTGACCCACGCGGGCTCCAGGGAAGGGATTTCGTATTACGACAGCGGGATAGGTTTCGCGGTTCCGGTGAGTGACATCCTGAAGCAGCTGACGAAGCTCAAGACCGGCAAGGTCATTCGTCCGGCGTTTCTGGGCATCCAGTTCGACACGCGCTACCTGGCGGGCGGTGCCAAGGTGGTCAAGGTTCTCCCGGGTACGAGTGCGGAGAAGGCGGGAATCCGGGCAGGCGACCTCATCGTGCAGTTCAACAATGAGACCATGCACACGTCGTTCAAGCTGCTTCACGCCATCGGGAGGTGCCGGGTGGACGATGTGGTCAAGTTCAAGGTGGTGCGCGAGGGGAAGGAAATGGAACTGACCGCAACGCTCGGTGCGAGACCGGAACGGGTCCCATGACACAAAAACGCCTGTCGGATTACCGACAGGCGTTCTCTGCATTCACCGTTCCCCGGGGGCACGGTCTCAGTCTTCCGCACCGTCTTCTATGATCTCCGTCACTGCATGACAGAGCTCCGTGAGCTCGCGGGAGACGCGTCCTGCAAGCTCGTGGACCTGCTCCGCGTTGTGCCCGTCACTCGACAGCTCGCCAATCATCCGTCCGAGTTCGTGAACACGGGCCTCCTTCTTCTCCAGACTCTCCATCAGTTCGTTGAGTGCTGAGGCAACGTGTTTGAGGTAGTCCTTCCGACGCAGACGAATCCGGAACCCCCGACGACCCTCCGCCATCCGGTAGATGAGACGCTCCAGCCTGAAGGCGGGACCCGCAATGCGGTGCGAGTGAACAACGATGTAGTACATGCTGATGCTCGTAATCACTACCGCACAAAGCGCGTTCACCCAGATGAAGTGGGTCACCATGTGCTGTGTGTTGAGGAAAAGGAACACCGTCAGCGACCCCATCACCAGGCCCGCCAGCAGTGACGTGGTCAGCAGCACCCAGGTCATCAGGTATCGGAACTGGAAATCCCTGTCCACGACGATTTTTCTTCGTTTCCACTTCCTATCGGTCATCGGCTCTCCCTCCGCGAAATCCGGATTGGGGAAATCTGTGGGCTCGCGCGGCCCGACTCAGCGCCCTAAGTCCTTACTATGAAAAGGCTTAGGAAATACGCGCTGCACGGACACACCCCAAGCTCATCTCTCGGTGGAGTTATCGGCTCAGCGGGGGTGCAACTTGACCCCTTTGGCGCCACGTCCGGTGCTTTCAGCGCCACTCCTCGAGGTCGGCTTCTTCCCTTTGGGGCACTTCAAGTGTCTCGCGCAGGGCGAGGATATGCGTGGTGATGTCACGGCGAAGCCGGTTATAGCGGTCGGCTGTCCACGCCTTCCCGGGCTTCGCGCGCCAACTTGACAGGCCTGAGGGCTCGACACAGTCCGAGAGCGTCCCGCTGATCTCCTCGCGCAGCCCGACAAGGAATTGCGCGGCTCGTTTGGCTTCGTTGGTTTTCCCGGCACCGTGGATCAGTCTCTCAAGGGTGATGAGGTAGCGGTAGTCCTTGATTCCCTCGCGCGTCTCTTCGAGGATGCGTGACGTGTTGACCGCCGGCCAGCCCCGAGACGACGGCATCAGGAGACTCCCTCGCTCTCCTCCGTATCCGTCGAACGGGTGATAGGGATCGCCCCAACTGCTTCGCGCCGGACCCGCGACCACGCCGTCCGCACCCGTGCGCCAGAGGTAGACTCCCACCAGGTACCGTGCCACGGCGGGGTCGTCGATCATCGGAAGCCACGACGCGGGATATCCGAAATACACCTTGAGCGCCTGGGCCTTGAGCGATTGGATGACTTTCTCATTGTAACTGGCGAGTGCCCGCAGGTAAGCCCTGCGCCTCACCGGGTCCACGTGAAGGAAGGTGTCGCGTCCCCCGGGCGTACTCGGACGGCTCTTCGCCGCTCTGCTTGCTTTCGCGAGGTCAATCAGTTTCAGCGGCTCCAGAAGCATCAGGTTGGCTTCCTGGATGTCCTTGAGCCAGTCACCGGCATAGACGGTGTCGAAGCCGTACGCTCTCAGCGTCTCAAGCGTTGTGCCGATTTCCTGACGGTGCAGCCTCTCAAACCGGGCCGTTACACTGCGCACGTGCGATCTCGGGAGGCGATACGTGTTCTGCACGCGCGCGCTGTGACCGTAAGGCTCATTGCCCGGGTCCATGGGCTGCACGAAGGCCACGACGGCGAATTCCGCCGCCTCCGGCTTTCGCAGACGGAACGGCAGCACCTCCAGTTCCAGCTTGAGCATGGCCTCTGCGCTTCTGCTGCTCGTGATGCGCACGACGCTCGTATACCTGCCTGGAAAAAGGTCGGGTGAGAGTCTCAGGTTGATCCAGAAGCGTCTCGACATGTAGCGGTCGATGTCTACGGTCCTGAATCCCACCAGGTACCACGGTACGACCATGTACTGCCAGTCTCCTTTTGAACGCTGGGCAAGCATGCGCCGGGAGTATCTGACAGACTTGACGTGGATGTCGTGGGGGAGGATTTCGCGGCTGCGGGGTCCTTCGAGCGGTTCGACCTGCACGCGCACGCCCTTGAGCGGGGGCAGCGCAAAAATGCTGAACGTGACCGGCACGATTTCCCCCGGTGCACCGACGGCCTCGAGACGGGAGACTTCTTCGCTGATGTTGGGAACGGTGTCGGGATACACCTGCTCCAGGTGGTCCCGGGCGAAAAGGACGAAGTCGCGACCGGAAAACTCCGGCCGCGCCACCAGCATCCCGATCTTCTCCAGCCGGATGTCCGGGTCCAGATATTCTTCGTGCAGGTCGGGTTTCTTCAGCTCGACGGCAAGCGCGGGATCGAGCATCCGGTAACTCACGCGATTGTAGCGTCGCCGGATGTCGTACCACAAACGTCTCAGTTCCGGCTCCACCTCTCGGGCGTGCTCGATTGGATACACCACCATGAAGTTCAAGAACCCCTTGTCCGGCTGCGGACTCGTCAGGAATTCCAGATTGAGCTGGCCGTCGATCACCTCCACGTCAAAAACCGTGGGGCCGTAGATGTCCCGTGCAAACTTCGCCCAGATGTCTTCGTCGAACTCATATCGGGTCTGGTCGTGCCCGTAAAACATCCGCGTTCGCTCGACACGGTCGCTCGCCCGCAGACGGATGTGTTTCACCTCCCCTTCGGCTTTGATGACGAAGTCGTAGTCAACCGGCATCAGGTGGTAGATGCCTCCCCAGTGGTAGCCGTGGGCGATGTGCACGCGGTATTTACCGTCGGGACAGTCGAGCAGGAAGGGCGAGCTGAGGTCCTTTACCCCGTCACGGATGAGGTCGCCCAGCGGCATCGCACCGGAAGAGGTGATGGTTTCGAGCTTTCCCTTTTCGTCGTTCAGATTTGCCTCGAGCCAGCCGTAGCCGCGACGGGATTCATACGACGTCCTGCTGTCTACGGCGACGAACCCCGGACGCAGCATGTCCGCAGCACCAAAGTCGAAGCACTTCGCGTAGCGCTTCATGTTGGGTCCAACCGTTTCGCGCTCGAGTCGCAAATGGTCGAAGAGGAGCGTTGTGTTCGCGGCTTCCTGCACCGAAAACGCGATCCGGTGTGTCACCTGTGTCATCCGGTAAACGGCGCTCGCGATTTCTTCGGTTGGAATCGATATCGTGTTGGCCCCCGGTTTGACCGTGAAAACGAACGGACGCTTGTGGAAGGTCACGACAAGACGTACGTTCTCGTCCGAGGGGTTGAAGACGTCGAAGACGAAACGATTGTGGAAGATGAATCGCGCTCCAAGCACCTCCAGCGAACGCGAGTAGTTCGCTCCGTAGCCGTCCAGACCGGTTCGACGATAACACAGGCAACTCTTGTCGTCCTGGAAGGTGACCTCGAGGGCCTGCTTTCCGCTGGTCGCGTGCTCAGACAGCAGCCGCGTTTTCGCGCCTGCTTCGACGTGCCAGTAGCGTCCCACGTCTGGTTTCTCGAAGTCCTCAAGACTCTCCGAAACCTCCTCCATCTCGACCTCATCATGGTTACGCGACGCGGAAGAGCTCTTGGTCGGCGGCGCTGACCAGCCCCTCCCGGCGGCAAGAGCAACGGTAAGGACAGCGATCGAGAGCGTGCGAAGGAGGCCCAAGACGGACTCCCAAACAGCGGAAGTATAAGCGCTACATATCATTAGAGCGATTCCGTCGCGAAAGATTACACGTTCACCACCGAAGAACCGCCGCACGGAGTGGCGTACGCTCGGCTGGACCAAAAGTCCTGAAAATCCCCTAAAATCCGCGTTTTCCGCCCAAATCTTGACAATTTGTCCTTGACGGCCCCGGCCTCAGGTGGTACTTTGTCTTGGCGTGGCCGACAGCCCCGAATGTCCAATAGGGCGCTCGGTTTGCCATACGGATAGCGTGGGGCTTCCTGAAATGGAAGCCGTTTCTGGAGGTCGTTTATCCTGGAAAGGGGGGTGTGTCTATGGCTAAGGACATGCTGGTCGTGGGGAGCAAGGTAAAGGCGTATCTGAAGAGCAGCGGCATGAAGACCGCTGGTGATACCCTGGCGGCGGTTAGTGACAAGGTGTATGCGATGCTTGACGCAGCCGTGGAGCGCACCAAGGCCAACAAGCGTGCCACCGTCAGGCCGCAGGACCTCTGAAAGCTGTTCTCGTGTATTGTCGCTTGACCGGGACGTCCCATGAGGGGGCGTCTCGGTTTTTTTGTGGGCCTCTTGTTGCCATGCACGTCGGTTTTGCGTGGGACTGTGCTGAAGAATCGACTTTTCGCTGGACGTCATGGTCGTTTCTTACTAAGCTTTGACTGACCTCCGGTGTTCCTGGACACGGTGATGTCGCAAGACGGGGAAAATCGCGATTTGGACGCCGAGTTCGGTGCCGATGCAGGCGCCGAGCCCTCGGATCTCTTCACCTGGGTGGTCGACGACCGGGTGGTCGGGATGAGCCGACCGGGACCTGCCGACCTGGCGGCGCTCAAGACCTGCGGCGTGACGCACGTCATCTCCCTCACCGTTCAGGCACTCTCCCGTGATTCTCTGAGCCGGCACGGTATTGTTGGGATCCACATTCCGATGCCGGATATGCGTGCCCCGTCGCTCAGGGAGGTCGAACGCTTCGTGGAGAAGCTTTCCTCACTTGTGGATGCCGGGAACAAGGTCGCGGTCCACTGCGGGGCGGGACTGGGAAGGACCGGCACGATGTTGGCCTGCTACCTGGTGAGTCGCGGGATGTCGGCGGAAGAAGCGATGCAGGAGGTCCGGAGACGTCGTCCGGGATCGGTCGAATCCCGTGCCCAGGAACAGGCCGTCCGAGATTACGAAACTCACCTCCGCGCCTGAACCGTTGGGCCCGAGCCTCGCGACCACATCCTTAGCTGCACAGGACACGCGTGTGCCAGGGGCAGCTTGTCTGCCCCTGCTTCCGGCCAGTGCTCGACGTTTCGCCCCGACGCACAAACACGACTTTTTCAGCCGCCGGCTATCCCTCCGCGGCAGCGGCGCCTCGAAGTCGTCCTCCTCTCGACCCCCCAATGGCTGGTCTCTCAGAGAATCGCCAGGTACCGGTCGAGTTCGTACTGACTGACGTGCTTGCGATACGTGTCCCACTCGATCTTCTTGTTCGCGATGAACTTCTCGAAAATGTGGTCTCCAAGCGCTTCGCGGACGAGTTCGCTTCCTTCCGTCTCCGCGACGGCCTCGTCCAGGCTGCCGGGCAGTGATTCGATGTCCCGCGCTTCTCGCTCGGCGGGCGTCATGTGGAAGATGTCTTCCTCGACCGGGGCAGGAAGCTCGTACTTCTCTTCGATGCCCTTCAGTCCGGCGGCCAGCATCACGGCGAAGGCAAGATATGGGTTGCAGGCGGGGTCCGGACAGCGGAACTCGGCACGGGTTGCCTTCTCTTTTCCGGGCTTGTACATGGG
>Ga0111220_1032_pt1 | contig 10338 bp, 10 predicted proteins | sample DeeMarSWOR152_54_FD_80384 | JGI IMG/M metagenome (GOLD analysis project Ga0111220, IMG submission 80384) | Planctomycetes bacterium DG_58
GGACACGCCCGGTCGAGAGCACTCCGAACACGATGAACATGACAACTGCCCCCAGCTCCTTTCCCTCAACAACTTCTTGCCTTCTCTACCTCCAAACCCCACTGCTTCTTCTATCCGTGGTCATCTGCGTGAATCTGCGGCTCCCTTGCCTTTGTTCCTTCTGTTTTCTCTAAGGCGGATTCCTGCGGTTTCCCTCTGCGCCCTTTGCGATCTTTGCGGTTAAAGATACGGTCAGTCTTCGGGCGCCTCGCGCAGGAGCGGAAAGAGGATGACGTCGCGGATGGACTTGGCGCCGGTGAAGAGCATGACGAGACGGTCGATGCCGAGGCCCTGACCGCCGGCGGGGGGCATGCCGACCTCTAAGGCGCGGACGAAGTCCTCGTCCAAGCGGGCCCACTCGCCGCGGGCGTCCGCCAACTGCTCACGGAACCGACGCTCCTGCTCGGCCGGGTCGTTCAGCTCCGAATACATGTTCGCGAACTCCATGCAGCCGATGAAGAGTTCCGAACGCAGGGCGACCGAAGGGTCGTCCGGATAGCACTTCGCCAGCGGACACAGCTCGGTCGGATAGGCATAGACGAAGGTCGGGTTGACCAGGTGCGGCTCGACCAGTTCCCCCCAGAGGTCGTTGGCGAGCTCGACCGGTTTTTCGGTGCCGACGAGGTCGAGCTGGAGTTCGACGGCTTTCTTCTTGAGCGCGGCGGCGTCGGTCCGCTCGATCCCGACGTGCTCGTCGAAAAGCTCCCAGTACCTCACACGCTTCCACGGGGAGCGCATGTCGATTTCCATGTCGAGCCATTTGAGCTTTTCGGGAAGCCCGAGCGCTTCACGTGCCGACTGGATCATCCCCTCGGTCCGCTCCATCATCACCTCGAGGTCGGCGTAGGCCTCATACATCTCCATCATGGTGAACTCGGGGTTGTGCTTGGTGGAGATGCCCTCGTTTCGGAAGTTGCGGTTGATCTCGTAGACCCGCCGCATCCCGCCGACGAGCAGCCGCTTGAGGTGCAGCTCGGGCGAGATGCGCAGGTAAAGGTCCATGTCGAGGGTGTTGTGGTGTGTGGTGAAGGGCTTCGCCGCGGCGCCCCCGGCGATGTGGTGCATCATGGGGGTTTCCACTTCCATGTAGCCCAGCCCATCGAGGTATTGGCGGATGAGACGGATGATGCGGACGCGGGTCTTGAAGACCTCGGTCACCTCAGGGTTGGCGGCGAGGTCGGTGTAACGCTGTCGGTAGCGCAGCTCGACGTCGGTCAGTCCGTGCCACTTCTCGGGCGGCGGTGCGATGCTCTTGGAGAGCACGGTGAACGATTGGACGAAGACGGTGAGCTCCCCGGTCTTGGTTTGTCCCAGATTTCCCTCGACGCCGACGATGTCCCACAGGTCCAACAGCTTGAAGGTGTCGTAGGCTTCCGCTCCCACGGCATCTTTGCGGACGTACGCCTGTATTCGGCCGGTGCTGTCGCGGAGGTCGAGGAACGCTGCTTTGCCGTGTCGGCGGAGCGCCGTGATACGTCCGGCGGTCCTTACCCGGACCTTTTCTTCCCCTTCCACAACCCTTTCACGGGCCTCGGACACACTCAAAGCATCCGGAAATCTCCGCCCGTACGGGGCAATTCCGTGCTTTCTCAGTGCTTCCAGCTTCCGCAGCCGGTCTTCTTCGACTTTCGGACGCTCTTTCATGGATCTGTCCGCCTCGGGGAACGCAGTTCGCTTGGAACACGTGAATATAACGTGACTTAGGACAACAAGTCAAGCAAAGAACCGCACTCCTGCGACGGTGTGCTGAAGGGAAGCTTTGCCCTTGCGTTCCCGCGCGTGCTTGGTAAGGTGAGCCGGTTCTGCGTGTCGGTGTTGCAGCGTGCGCTCCGGTGAGTCGCTGCAGACACTACCGTCGAGAAGGGGAAACGGTGCGGAAGTCTGCTTCGATATGGACAGCCCTTGTGGTTGTGACGCTCGGGGCGTCGGCGGCTCGCGCGGCGGTGGTGCGGGCGGGCCATCCGCGGATGCTTCTGAACGCGGAGACGCTGCCGCGGATCAGGGAGCGGTGTGGGACCACCGACAAGGCGACGTTCGACGCACTGATCGCACAGCTCGAGCGTGAGAGGACCGTGCGTCCCGGACGGTACTGGCAGACCGCCTACCGGGCACGTGCTTTCGCCCTGGCTCACGTTATCACCGCCGAAGAAAAATATGCGCGGAAAGGACTCGAACATCTCGACGCGGCGCTGCGTGCACACCTGGACGCAGCGCGCAGGGGCGGGCGGGGCGCGGGGGGCGCCGCAAACTGGCTTATGGTGAGATTCCGACGCGCGAATTACGTCGCCTACGACTGGCTCTATAACGCCATGACCCCGGCCGAACGAAAGACGCTGGGACAGCTTATCATCGACGTCACCGAGCTTCACAACAAGCGCGAGACGTGGAACCACGCCTACGCCGGCGGCTACAACCGGTATGAGAACGAATTGCTCGCCGGGCTCGCGCTCGCGAAAAGCGGCGTCGATGACGCCAAGGCAGAGCGGTTCCTGAAAAGCGGCTTCAACTTCTACATGACACAGACGATCCCCGCACGCTGTCAGATCGCCTCGGACGACGGGGGCATCGCAGGCGGCATGGGATACGCGTTCTACAACTACATCCCCGTCGAGGCGTACTTCCTCAAGTGCTGGCTCACCGCGACGGGTGAGGACCTGACCGCACGCGACACGAGCATCATGAACTTCGGTGCGTGGATGCTCTTCGCATCGATGCCCGACGGACGCTACGCACCCATCTGTGACGTGAGTCTGCGGCGGAACCCGCTCAGCCGGCGCGTGATGATGATGGCCGCGTCGCTTTACCGCGACGGCCGTGCGGCCTGGCTTGCGTCCCGGTCGATGGCAGCCGCCGTCACGGAGTCCGCGTTCTGCGAACTCATCTGGACCGATCACGCGGTCAAGCCGATTCCCCCGGACGATCGACTGCCCAGGGGACGACACTTCGCGGGGCTCGGCTGGGTCACCTCACGGAGCGACTGGTCGCCCGACGCCACCTGGGCGCTTTTCAAGAGCGGCATCCGGTACTACGGACACCAGCACTGCGATCAGAACCACTTCGTCATCTTCAAGCACGATCTCCTGGCGACCGACGCGATGAGACGCGTCTGGAGCACGCTCGGACACAACACGCTCCTGGTCTTCGACGGTGACGACGGCGCGCAAGCGAGGAAGAGCACCGACAGCTTTGTCAAATACCGCAGCAACATCCCGGAGTCGGACCGTCCCGGTGAGATCACCCGCTTCGAGACGAACGATCATTACACCTACGCCTGTGGTGACGCGAGACGCGCGTATGGAAAGAAGGTCCGCAGCTTCACCCGACAGTTCGTGCACCTGCAGCCGGACCTCTTCGTCGTTTTCGACCGCGTCGTTTCGACGAGGCCGACCGCCCGAAAGGTCTGGCAGCTCCACGCCGACGTCGAACCGGAGACCGCCGGAAGGGTTGGCACCATCATCCGCGGCAAGGGGAAACTGACTACGCTCACACTGCTCCCGAAGGACGCGGTCGTCCGGAAGGAATACCAGCGCATCGGAGGAAGTCAGGGGACCGTCGCCCGACTCTGGAACATGACCGTCGAGGCGCCGAAGCCGTCGCAAAGCGAACTCTTCCTCCACGTCCTTTACGCTTCGGATACATCCGACAGTCAGCTCCCTGAAGTTTCATTGCTGGAGAAGTCGGGGGAAGTCGGCGCCCGCATGGAGCTCCGCGACACCACGCACATCGTCACCTTCGCGGCCCGTGGACAGCCGGCCGGGCGCGTGAGGACCGTCAAACGTGGGAAGGCCCTGCTGACGCGGGAGCTGACTCACACCGTCCAGCCGCAGAGCGCTTACGGCGCTGTGGCCCCGAACGAGTAGCGCTGCCGCTCATTGTGAACGGGCTAAGAAAGTGTTTCATAACTCCTTTCGTCACGACGGCCTTATTGAGGGGGGTGCCACGGCTGGCTTGCCCAGCCGTGCCATCTGCTCCACCCGAACAGCACGGCCCCGATGCATCGGGGCCGTGGCACACAGGTTATGAAACCGTCTCTGAGCCTTGTCGTGTGTCGGTCCGTGGCTTCAGGCGTGGCGTTTGTAGAAGTTGGGGCCTAATACTGTCCTATTCCGAACCGCCGGGCGTTCCGGCGGCCCGTCGGAGCGGCAGAAAGCGGACGCGTTGACTCGATCCGGCGAGAAAACCCACCGAAAACGCGGAAAAGGTCTTGAGAGCGACTTGACCGACGTGTCCCGGTGTGTTATAGATTAGAGGGTTGAGCGACATTGCTGTTTGCCCGATGGCAGCTCGCGTGCTTGTCTGGTCTGCGTGGGAAAGCCAAGCGGTCTGGAGGAGAGACGAGGGGGAGATGCAGACCGAGCAAAGACGCCGTCACGAGCGGGCTCCGGCACGTTTGCCGGTCTGGGTCAAGCGTGCCTCGACGGGCGTCGTCCTTCAGGGTCATACCGCCAACGTCTCGGCCGGGGGGATGTACCTGCTGACCGCGGTGGACAGCGAATTCTCCCTGGGCGTCGAGGTGACGGTGGTTTTCGGAATCCGTGACGAGGACCATGGGGGATACGTCCTGCACGAAGCGGCCCGGGGTGCCGAGGTTGTCCGCATCGAAAAACACGGCTACGGGACGGGAATCGCGGTGAAATTCACGGAGTCGTCGTTTTCCCGGTGTACCGAAGAGCCCATGCTCTCGTGAAATGCTGTGAATTCCGGCAGGGAACCGTCCTGAGCAGCCGTCCAGGACGATTACCTGCCTTTTCCTTGTCTTCTGACCCCCGCTCGCCGCTGTAACCCCTTTTCCGACAAGGGCTTATGCGATTCGCCGCGCCCGCGCCGCGTTCCGATCTGCCCCCGGTGCTCCCTCTGCCAAAAACTGCAACCATGCGTAATGACACCGCCTCGTTCTGTCGATAATACTTCGTGGGAGGGGCCGTCCCACCGAACCCGTCGAGGGCGGCACTTCGACGTAACTCGCTTTAACTAAATGGCTTACGAAAAGAAGACCGGCAATGCAGGGGACAGCTATGGCGCGGAAGAGCTCAGCGGCGGCACTTGTGTGTCTCGCAAGTGCGCTCGGGATGTGCGGATGTGGGTTACAGACGCAGACGGCCGGCGGGACACGGGACGAGCCGACCCATTTTCAGAAGGCCTTGGACTGGGAGGTCCGTGAGGATTTCGACCTGGCACACGAGGAATATCGACGGGCCATCCGCGAAAATCCGAACGACTCGCGTGCTTACGTGAACCTGGGCTGTCTCTATGCCCGTAAAGGAGACCGGGAGCGGGCCGAGCGGTATTACCGCAAAGCGGTTGAGGTCAACCCGAAGGATATCCGGGCGCTCAACCTCTTGGGCGGCATCTACATGCGCCAGAACAGATACGCCCTGGCGATCGCGTATTACAAGAAGGTTGTGGAGCTGAACCCGACCTACCCGGACGGTCACTGGAACCTCGCCGTGGCTTTCCGGAGTCTCGGTTTTCCGCGGGAAGCCGCACAGCACTACCGACAGTACATCGCGCTCGCGTCACCGGAAGAAGAGTCGGACATCGCCGAGGCCAAACGTTACGTGACCGCGACGGCGGATCAATAACCGTGCCACCCCGACGGATCGGGGTGCTTCCTTTCTGCTGCACGTCATCGAGACGGTGTCAACCGAACGTCCCGTTCCCACAAGCTCCGCGGAAGAGCCATGAAACGCTGTCACAAGTGTGGTGAAGAGTGGACGCGACCGGGACCGCCCGGCTTCAAGGAGACCTGTCCCAAGTGCACGAGCTACCTGCACGCGTGCGTCAACTGCAAGCTGTATAACCCCACCGCCGACCGCTGCTCCTCGGTCACCGCCGAATGCACGGGAGACCGTGAGGGACTGAATTACTGTGAAGAGTTCCAGTTCCGCGACCAGCCCAACAACGCCAACCGCCGGAACGGCAACGCCCGCACCTCAAGCGGGAACGGCCAAAAGACGCTCGGCCTCGACCCCATGGAACCTCCAAGAGACGCCCCCCCGCGGAACTCCAAGGCCCGCAAAAAATTCGACAAGCTCTTCAACGAGTAAGCGAAAAAGGTACGCGGTACTTTTTCCAAACCGGCCTTTCTGGCCGAAAAACGCCGGTTTTGAGGCAAGAAAAAAGTACCGTGTACTTTTTTCGAGACGTCCCCACCCGCAGAGATCGCAGAGAAAGACAGGCCGAGGGCTGTAGGCTTCAGGCTGGAGGTGCGGCTAGAAAAAGAAGCCGCAGGAACTCAGACGCACGCAGATGGGCGCAGACGCTGAAACCCCTCACGCGTTGCGATTTCAGCCATCTTCCCAGCGGACGGTCAGGTCGGTGGGACGGAACCAGCCGGACACGAGAACGTGAGCGGTTAGCCGACGACCGTCGGGGTTCTCGACGACGACGTGATAGACCGCCCAGTCGGTGTACCACCAACGCCACCAGAACGGCCCGTGCCAGAGCTGCTCGTAGGTCCTTTCGATGATGCGGAATCCGTTCCGGGCCGCCCAGTCGTCCAGGAGTGCAAAGCAGCGCCGGTTCTGCCACACGGCGAGTCTCCAGACCACCGCCGCGAAAACGACGATCACGACGACAGATAGGACGGCAATGAGGTATGGCATATCACGGCTCCTCGACGTGTGCCACAGGCCAGTAAACGCGGAATGCTTGGGTCGCCCCAAACAGGCAAGGCCCGCGCTCGTCGATCACATGACGATAGCCGCCAGATAGAACCCGAGAATCCCGAAGGCCAGGGCGATGATACCGACCCATCGCGGTCTCCGCAGGACCGCGACGACCGAACAGAGAAAGGAAATCAGCCCTGTGAAGTCATATGCCTCGAGCCGAGCCAGCAGGGCTCCGCTGTGTCCCCTGAGACCGTTGCAGACGTCACGAAGCCGCTCACGGTTTTCCTCCGGGATGCGGACGCCTGTCCCCTCGACCTCGCTGTCAAGGATGAGCGAGTCAACTTCATGACGAACCCGCATCTCGGCAGGAGCTATTATCCAGTGTACGGTGCTGTAGAGCCCGAGCAGGTACCACGTTAACACAAGGAAAAGCAGAGAGGCCACGGTGAAGGGCCACGGCGACGGTTTCGGGCGTCGGGATCCGTCCTCTTTCATCTGCCTGGACCTCCCGGGAGTCGGTAGCGGGCTTCTCACTTGGCCTGACACCCAGGGAACGTCAGCCAATCTCCTCTACTACATCATATCGCGATCGCAGTAGAGGGTCAATGGGGGAGGGGGGCACAACGCCACAGCCGAGGCCGCGACTTGCCACTTGTCACTTGGGAGTTGAGACGGGCTTCTTCTTCCACTTCACCAGCCGCACGTAGTCGATCCAGTAGTGGTGTGGGACCTTGCCGTCGTATCTGCCGCGCAGGCCGAGCGCCATCTTGTAAACCTCGTCGAACTTCCAGCCGACCTTGTGGATGTAGGCATATTTCTCGTCCTGCTTCCACAGCTTCATCGCGGTCGCATTCCTCCCGCCGCCGTAGCCCGGAAGTCCCGGCCACTTCAGGTCGTCGAACGCCTTCAAGGGGATCTCGACGTGCGTGTCGCCCTGCTTCATCGTGTAGAGGAGCCACGGCTGAATCCAGGTCCGGTTGCCTTCGGCGTTCGTGTAGCGGAGCCAGATGAAGGTGGCCCACTGGACGTCTTTCTTCTCGGGCCAGTGGACGAAGAAGCGGATCGCGTCGTAGTCGGACCAGTCCTTCGGGAAGGAGTTTCGCACGGTGGGCGTCCAGGCGTGACCGCTGTTCACGTTGGCGTACACCTTGAGCGAACGCTTGCCGTGGATCGCGTGCTCCTCGGAGAGTTCCAGTCGGTTTGCCTGCCAGCGGGTTTTGTCGACGCCGAGCCAGACGGCCCGCGAGCTGTCGGGCTTGGCGGTGACCCTCGCGACGGTCTTGGCGTCGGCGTGATTCGAGATCTCCGCTTCGGTCTCGAAGTCGGCGAGCACGAGGACCTTCTCCGCGTCCGCGTCAAGTGCGGCGGCTTTCTCTTGGGCCCGGACGCCGGCGCAGGCGAGCACGGCACCCAGCAGAAGGATGCGGCCCGTTATGAATGACCTCTTCCGATTCCTCGTTGACATGATCCCTCCTTTCGGGCGCCCGGAGACTGGGCTTCTGTACGTCTGGCACGTGCCGACAATGCTCTTGCCCACGGTCCTCCTTACATCCGGTACCCGCCGCCCACGTACACCACCTGTCCGGTGATCCAGCGGGCCTGCTCTGAGGCCAGAAAAATGATGACGTCGGCCACGTCGTTGGGCTCACCGAGGCGTCCCAGCGGGCAATCGGCCGCCCATTCTTCCGCCTGCTCGGGCGTGATATAGCCGGTTTGGACGGGGCCGGGTGACACGACGTTCACGGTTATCCCATGGGGTCCGAGTTCCTTCGCGGCAACTCGGCTGATGCTCTCCATCGCGAACTTGCTTGCGCCGTACCATACGTTGCCCGTGGACCGATATGCCGCATCGGTGCTCACGTTGATGACGCGGCCCCAGGTTGCGCCTCGCTCAATGTGCCGACGTCCATACTCGCTCATCGTGAGGGCCACGGCGCGGGTGTTCACCGCGAAGTGCTCGTCTATCGTTTCAGCGGACGCTGTAAGCACGGTAGAAGGCCAGACACAGTGTGCAGCGTTGTTGACCAGCACCTCCACCGGTCCGAAGGTCCGCTCCGCTCGGTCGAACAGCTCCGGGATCCTGCTCGGCTCGGCGAGATCTGCTTCCCATGCTTCGGCTCGACCTCCGCCGCCGCGGATGGACTGCACGACCTGATCCGCCGATTCCCCCCTGATCCCGCAGTAGAATGCCTTGCCGGGCGTGGTGGCTCGTCGTGCCTCTTCGTGGCTGATGCCAAAGTCCTCCGGGGGAAGTCGCAGATAGGTGATAAACACCTGCGCGCCTTCAGCGGCAAATGCTTCGGCAGCAGCTGCTCCGATGCCGTGATTCGCGCCGGTGACTACGACAACTCTGTCTTTGAGTCCGGTATCCATCATGACAGTATCCCGCGGGCCCAAAAGGGTACCGCGTACCTCCTTATGCGCCGAGGAGGTCGCGGACGATTTGCGCGTTTTCGGCGACCTGGTTCTTGTATTTCCGGAACATCCCGGCGACGAGGGCGTCGGTGGGCTTGATGTTGGCGAGGGCGAACTCGAACGCGCCTCGCAGTTTCTCGGGGGTGGCACAGTTGCGGGTGGCGGCGAGGAACTTGAACCCGAGACAGGGCTTCTTGACCTGCCGCATCACGGCGGTCATGCGCGGCGGGTCCTGGTCGGGATATCGGTCCTTGGCGTAGGCATCCTGCTCGGTGGCGGGAGCGGCCTTGTAACCGCGGGCGAGATTATAGAAGCAGGCCATGTAGAAGTCCGTTTCCCAGCCCTTCTCCTCGCAGTACTCGATGACCTCGGGGATGTGCGTGCCGACGCCCGCCGGAAGTCCCCGGTCCTTGATGTCTTTGACGAAGTCGCGCACCCGGTCGATCTCGCCGGTGTGCCACGAGTTGTCGGTGTGGGTGCCGTGGTGGTAGATGGCGATCGGCTCGAACCGTGCGATCTGGGCGATGTTCGCGTGGATGTCGCGGAACTCCGATGCGGTCTGTGCGATCCACTGCATCTTGCCGCCCGAGAGCCGGTGCTCCAGAATCATCCGCATCTGGTGCCGGTCGCCCCGCGACTGGACCGTGTTGATCCCCTGACGCCGGCATTCCTCCAGGAGTGCCTGGAGATTCGGCATCGTATAGTACTCCGTCATGTCCCGGTCCATCTCGGCGGAGACGTGCGAGATCCCGCTCAGCGGGTTCCCCCCGCAGATGAGCCGTGACACCCGGTGACCGCAGAGATCGATCGTCGGCAGTTGGTTCACGTCCACAGACTCCTTCCGTGAAGTTGTTCGACGGCTATTCTACCATCTTCCCGGCGCGGTAAAGTCGGAATTCGGCGACCTCCAGTATGGGTGCGCCGTGGTTGGAGAGAATTTCAAGTTTCACCTGCTTGGCCTTGGGCGGTCCTTCGGGGGAGAAGAGTCCGATGGGAAAGACGCGTCCCTCCTCGCGGCGGTAGCGGGTGTAGCTGCCGACTTCCTTCCACGGGGCGTCGGGTGAGGTGCGCACGTGGAGCTTGAACTCACGGACGTGGCGGTTGAACTCCCCGCGGTAGGCCGTGTGGCTCGCGAGGATCATGAACGCGCCGATCGGTGTAGGCTCGTCCCCCGGTAGTTCGAGGACGCCCCAGCCGGAGGTGGCCCCGCCGGCCGGGCGCCAGACGGTACACAGCGCGCCGTCGAGGAGGTGCTTCGCGGCACCCGACGCGA
>Ga0111220_1101_pt1 | contig 10136 bp, 8 predicted proteins | sample DeeMarSWOR152_54_FD_80384 | JGI IMG/M metagenome (GOLD analysis project Ga0111220, IMG submission 80384) | Planctomycetes bacterium DG_58
CTTCCGTGACACCGTGCGTGCGGTCATGGGCATCCCTCACGCCTGCGGTTTCTGCTACACGCAGCTCTACGACATCGAGCAGGAAATTAACGGGATTTACACGTATGACCGCAAGTCAAAGTTTAACATAGACGCCATCCGGCGCGTCCACGAGGGATCGTGTCGGTGACGATCCGGCGTTCATGCTGCGATTGCAGCACAGCAGACGGAAAGGAGGCAGCAGAATGAGCACGCAGACGGACGATTTGTCTTCCACCCGGACACCTCCGAAGATTTCGATCATCGGCGCGGGGATGGTCGGCTCGAGCCTCGGCTACACCCTGATTGTCGAGCAGGTGGCCAGCGAGGTGGTGCTCGTTGACATCAACAACGACCGCGCGGAAGGGGAGGCGAAGGACATCGGTCACGCGGTTCCCTTCGGCGCACCGACACAGGTGAGAGCCGGGGACTACGAGGCCTGCCGGGACTCCGACGTCATCGTCATCACGGCGGGCGCGGCGCAGAAGCCGGGAGAATCCCGCCTGACGCTCGTGGACAGAAACGTCCGGATCTACAAGGACATCGTGCCCCGACTGGTGGAGGTCGCCTCGGGCGCCATCATCATCGTCGTTTCCAACCCTGTGGACGTCCTCACCTACGCGACCATCAGGATCTCCGGGCTGCCCTGGCAGCGCGTCGTGGGCTCGGGGACGATCCTCGACACCGCTCGTTTCCGCCACGAGCTCGGCAGGCACTGCGGCATCGACCCGCGAAACGTTCACGCCTACATCATCGGGGAGCACGGCGACACGGAGGTTCCCGTCTGGAGCCTCGCGAACATCGCCGGGATCGGCTTCAAACCGTATTGTCGGTTCTGCGGAAGGGGATGTTCTGACGACCAGCGCAACGGCATCTTCGAGGCGGTCAAGAACGCCGCCTATGAGATCATCCGTCTCAAGGGTGCGACGTATTTCGCGATCGCCTTGGGGACCACGCGGATGATCGAGGCGATTCTGCGCGACCAGGACACCGTGGTGACCGCGAGCACGCTTGTGCGGGGGCAGTTCGACATCGAGGACGTCTGTCTCAGCCTCCCGGTGGTGCTGGGCCGCAGCGGCATAGAGCGGGTGCTTGAGCTTCCGCTCTCCCCCGATGAACGGAGGGCCCTCAAACATTCCGCGGATACGCTGAAGAACGTGATCAAGTCGGTCGGCATTTGATGCATGGGGACCGCTGGTAAACGCGTGTGCAGGAAGGGGGATTTCCATGTCCGCCGCCATGAGCCGAAGGGACGTGATGAAGTCCATGGGATTGGGAGCGCTTGCGCTGGCGTTCGGAGGAACAGCGAACTGTCGGCCCACGTCTTCCGCCGGTAAACCTGGTCCGTACGTGCTGCCCAAGCTGCCGTATGACTACGGCGCACTTGCTCCCGGAATTGAAGAGCGCGTGCTGCAGGTTCACCACATGAAACACCACGCCGGCTACGTGAAAGGCCTGAACGCGACGTTGGATGCGCTTGCGGACGCACGCGGTTCGGGAGACATGTCGCGCATCAAGGCGCTGTCGCGGGCGCTTGCCTTTCACGGCTCCGGCCACGTCCTGCACACCCTCTACTGGCACAGCATGACGCCCGGCAGCTCGGGCGAGCCGAAAGGGGAGCTCGCCAAGATGATCGATCGCGATTTCGGCTCGTTCGCCGCGTTCAAGACGCAGTTCCTCGCCGCGACCAAGGACGTGGAAGCCAGCGGCTGGGGCGTGCTCGCTTACGAGCCGATGGGGGTCAGACTCCTGGTCCTCCAGGCCGAGAAGCACCAGAACCTCACCGTCTGGGGCGTGGTCCCGCTGATGGTGTGTGACGTCTGGGAGCACGCCTACTACGTGCAGTATCAGAACCGTCGCGCGGAATACGTCGATGCGTTCTTCAAGTTGATCGACTGGTCCGCGGTCGGTGGCCGTCTCGAAAACGCCGTCGGCGGGGCTCGCGTCTGATCTTGCACACGTGGCCCCGACGCGGGAGGTCCACGGAATGAGCAGGCTGAAACGAATCGCACTTCTGCTCGGGATATTCGCCGTCGTCTTTTCGGCTCACCTCATCAGTCCCGTGGTGAACATGGCGGATTCGAGATGGGTAATCCACACGGCGATGAGCATCGTCGCCGAGGGGAATACGGATCTCAACGAGTATGAGCAACTTCTGGCGGAGCAGAACTACTACCACATTGAGGAGATAAGCGGTCGGAGATACGCGGCCTATCCGATCGGCCCGTCGCTTATGGTGGTGCCCTTCGTGGCGGCAAGAGATGTGTACTTCCGCGTGGTTCACGGCTACCGCTTGCAGAAACACATCTCGCAGGGCATCCCGTTCAAGTTCGAGAAATTCATCGCATCGGTTCTTGTTGCGCTGACGGCGGTGCTGATGTATCTGATCGCCGGACGCCGGCTGAAAAGCGTTCCCCAACGCCTCGTGATTGTTTTCGTGTTTGCGTTCTGCACCTCGGCGTGGTCCACGGCGAGTCGGGCGCTATGGCAGCACGGCCCCTCCATGCTGATGCTGAGCGCGACCCTCTATCTGATCTTGCTGGCCGAAGACCGCCCAAAGTTCGTCCCGTTCGCAGGGCTGCCGCTGGCGTTTTCCTACGTCGTCCGTCCCACCAATATTGTGCCCATCGTCGTCCTGTCGCTCCTGATACTCCTGCGTCACCGTCGGTATTTCCTGCGCTTCGTGATCTGCGCGACGGTGGTCTGGGTTCCGTTCGTCGTCTTCAATTTCGTCGTCTACGGGAAGCCGTTGTCGTGGTACTACATGCCCGGGCGCATCGGAAGACACGCTCAGTTTCTCGAAGCCCTCGCTGGAAACCTTGTGAGCCCGGCACGAGGGCTGTTCCTCTTCTCACCGGTCCTCATTCTCTGCGTTCTTGGGTTGATCTTTCGGAGCAAGGAAAAGCGAATGGGGGCACTGGACGTGTCCCTGTTGGTGATCCTTTTGCTGCACTGGCTGGTGATATCGTCATTTCCGCACTGGTGGGCGGGGCACAGTTTCGGGCCGCGCTTCTTCTGTGACATGATTCCGTTTTTCATGTGGTTTCTGATACCGGTTGTGGAGAGGTTCCGGCGACCGGTCCACGGTCGGTTGATCGCCTTGGTTTCGACGTTTGTCTGTCTCACGGCGGTGAGCTTTTTCGTGCACTTCCGCGGTGCGAATCATTCGTCCACGTACTGGTGGAACGCCAAGCCGAACAACATCGACCGGCATCCCGAGCGCCTGTGGGACTGGAGCGACGTTCAGTTCCTGCGATGAGGCGAAGTCCGCCGAGGTACGCGAGGAGAAGGGATGAACAGGGCCAGGCGGCGAGCACTTCTGTTGATGATACTTCTCGTGGTGTTTCTGGGTCACGTCTTCAGCAAGGTCCGAACGCCTTATGATTCAAGATGGTCCATCCACACGGCGATGAGCATCATCGCTGAGGGGAATACGGATCTCAACGAGTATGAGCAGCTTCTGGCGGACGAGAAGTACTACCAGATTGAGGAGATCGTCGGCCGGAAGTACGCGGTCTATCCCGTCGGCCCGTCGCTTCTGGCGGTGCCCTTTGTGGCGGTGAAAGAGGTCTACTATCGCCTCGTGCACGGATACAGCTTCCAGAAGCGTCTTGAGCACCGCATCCCGTCGAAATTTGAGAAATTCATCGCGTCGGTTATTGTTGCCCTGACGGCGGTGCTGATATACCTGATCGCCGAGCGCCGACTGGTAAGCGTCGGCAAGGGCCTGGTGATTGTTTTCGTGTTTGCGTTCTGCACGTCGGCGTGGTCAACGGCGAGCCGGGCGTTGTGGCAGCACGGCCCCTCCATGCTGATGCTGAGTGCGACACTCTATCTGATCTTGTTGGCGGAAGAGCGTCCGAAGGTTATCCAATTCGCGGGGCTGCCGTTGGCGTTCTCCTACGTCATCCGTCCCACCAACATCATACCCATCGTCGTCCTGTCGCTCTTGATCCTGCTTCGTCACCGGCGACATTTCCTGCGGTTTTTCACGTGGTCGTCGTCGATCTTCATTCCATTCGTCGTCTTCAACTTCGTTGTCTACGGGAAGCCGTTGTCGTGGTACTACATGCCGGTACGGCTCCGCGGACACGCTCATTTCTTCGAGGCACTGGCGGGAACCCTGGTCAGCCCCTCGCGGGGCTTGTTCGTCTTTTCCCCCGTGCTGCTCCTTTTCATCCTGGGAGTGCTTTTCAGACTGAAGCAGAAGCGACCGGACGGTGTGGACGTGTCGCTTCTGGTGATTCTCGTGTTGCACTGGGTCGTGATATCGTTTAGCATGGCATGGTGGGGTGGGCACTCCTTCGGGCCGCGGTACTTCTGTGACATGGTGCCGTTTTTCATGTGGTTTCTGATACCGGTTGTGGAGAAGTTCCGGCGGCCGGTGACGGGTCGGGGAATCGTTCTGGCTGCAACGTTGACGTGTCTGGCAGCGTTCAGCTTTTTTGTGCATTTCCGGGGTGCGACGCATCGCCCCTGTATGACCTGGAACATCCAGCCAACAGACATCAACAAGGATCGGGACCGTTTGTGGGACTGGAGTGACATGCAGTTCCTGCGATGAGGGGAAAGGCCGCCAAGCGACGAGAGGAACCGGGATGAGCAGACGCAAACGGGCAGCGCTTGTGCTCATCATATTTGCCGTCGTCTTCTTGACGCATGGCTTCAGCCCCGTGGTGAATATAAGCGATTCGAGATGGGTCCTGCACACAGCAATGAGCATCATCGCCGAGGGCGACACGGACCTCGACGAGTACGAGCAGATTCTTGGGGACCAGAAGTACTACCACATTAAGGAGATAGGCGGCCGCAAGTACGCCGAGTATCCGGTCGGCCCGCCGCTCGTGGCCGTCCCTTTCGTGGCCGCCAGGGATGTGTATTGTCGCCTGGTACGTGGCCATAGCTATCAGAAGCTCCTCGCGCAGCGCATCCCGGCGAAAAGTGAGCGATTCATTGCCTCGTTCTATGTTGGTCTGACGTCAGTGCTGATATATCTGATTGCCGGGCGTCGACTGAAAAGCGTTGCCAAGAGCCTCGTGATTGTCTTCGTGTTTGCGTTCTGCACCTCGGCGTGGTCAACGGCGAGCCGGGCGTTGTGGCAGCACGGCCCCTCCATGCTGATGCTGAGTGCGACGCTTTACCTGATCCTGCTGGCGGAAGAGCGACCGAAGCTTGTCCAGTTCGCGGGGCTGCCCCTGGCGTTTTCCTACATTGTTCGTCGCACCAACGCCATCCCGATCATAGTCCTGTCGGTATTCATCCTGCTGCGCCACAGGCGGTACTTTCTGAGGTTCATTGCGTGGGCGATGGTGATCGCCGTTCCATATGCCCTATCCTGCTTGAGGCTGTATGCGTTTCCGCTGCCCCCGGATCAAATGCCTTGGAGGCTCAGACTCAGTCCTCATTACTTCGAAGCACTGGCTGGGCATCTCATCAGCCCATCCCGTGGGTTGCTGATATTCTCGCCGGTCCTCGTGTTTCCTTTCCTGGGAGGGGTAATACGGCTGAGGGAGAAGCGGCTCGACGCGCTTGATGTATCGGTGTTGGTGATCCTCTTGGTGCACTGGGTGGCCATATCATCTCGCCCGGCTTGGTGGGCGGGACACAGCTTCGGACCGCGGTACTTCTGTGATATGATGCCCTTTCTCATGTGGTTTCTGATTCCGGTGGTGGCGAGGTTCCGACGGCCGGTCAATGGTCGGTTGATCGCTCTGGTTTCGGCGTTCGTCTGTCTGACGGCGGTGAGCTTTTTCATACACTTCCGTGGTGCGAATCATTGGTCCACGTGGTGGTGGAACGCCAAGCCGAACAACATCGACCGGCATCCCGAGCGTTTGTGGGACTGGAATGACATTCAGTTCCTGCGGTGAGGTCGGGAGCGCCCGAACCTTGGCCGGTGGGGCTAATGCAGTATCCACAGGCTGAACGCCATCACGAGCACGCCTAACGTGATGCCAAGGATGGGCAAATGACCGTCGTCTAAGGCGTTGGCGGCCGGGATGAGCTCATCGAGCGAGATGGCCACCATGACCCCCGCGACGGCCGCAAGTGCCATACCCATAACGACTTGCGTCATGAGGGGCATGAGCACCGCCGCCGCCAGGAGTGCTCCTACCGGCTCGGCCAGACCCGAAAGGAACGACCAGAAGAACGCCTTGCCCCGACTCTTCGTGGCCGCGTAGACCGGCGCGGAGATCGCCAGACCCTCCGGGATGTTGTGCAGTGCAATAGCCACCGCGAGCGCCACGCCCAAGTGTACGTCGTGCAGCGTTCCGACGAAGGTGATGATCCCTTCGGGGAAGTTGTGCAGTCCGATGCCGAGTGCGGTGAGCAGTCCCGTGCGTTCCAGACGGTTTTCGTGGGCGTGCTTCGCGTGGGCATGATGGTCTTCCTCGTAATGGTGTGGGACCACCAGGTCGAGCAACAGGAACACGAGGATGCCGCCGACGAAAGCAGCGTGGGCGTACAGGAAGCCGTAATGACCGCTCGCGGCTTCGAGGGATTCGATACCGGTCCGCAGCAGGCTGACGAACGAGACCAGAATCATCACTGCCGTCCCCAGGTCGCCCTGCATCTCCGGTGTTCCTATTGATGTTTCCTGGTGATGTGCTCGGCGATCCAGTGCTCGGCGGCGATGGCCGCGGTGGCCCCCTCGCCCACCGCGGTGGCGATCTGACGGTAGGAATGCTGTCTCACGTCGCCGATGGCGAAGACACCCGGGATGGAGGTCATCATGTCCAAGTCGGTTTGGATGGGGCCTCCGGACTGGTCGGGGAAGAGGTTCTGGAGGAACTGGGTGTTCGGCTGGTGGCCGATGAAGATGAAGACGCCGTCACACGGGATATCTTTCGTCTCTTTGGTCTTGACGTTGCGGACGGTGACGCTTTCGACCTTGTCCTTTCCGTTGATGCTTTCGACAACGGCGTCGAGCTCGGTGCCGATGTTCGCGTGCTCACTGATCTCGGTCTGATAGATCTTTTCCGCACGGAACTCGTCTCGTCGATGGATGATGGTGATGTGGCTGGCGAAGCGGCTGATGAAGAGGGCCTCGGTGAGCGCCGCGTCCCCCCCACCGACGACCACGACCTTCTTGTCGCGAAAGAACGGTGCGTCACAGGTCCCACAGTAGCTGACGCCTCGACCGCGGAGCTCGTCTTCTCCGGGAACGTCCAGTTTCCTCGGATCGGCACCCGTGGCCAGAACGAGGGTCGGGGAGCGGCAGACGTTCCTGTTCGTGGTCACGACCTTGTCCTGGCCCTCGATGTCGATGTGCGTGACCTCCTCGTTTCGGAACTCGGCACCGAAGCGTTTGGCCTGGGCCTCCATCCGCTGGATGAGCTCCGGGCCCTCGACGCCCTCGGGAAACCCGGGATAGTTGTCCACCTGCCATGTGGTCGCCACCTGTCCGCCGACCATCAGTCGTTCAAGGACAAGCGTTTTCATCTCGGCTCGTCCCGCATAGATGGCAGCGGAAAGTGACGCCGGTCCGCCGCCGACGATGATGATGTCGAATTTCTCGGTCACGGCATTGCTCCTTAGGCTCCGGTTGGGTCTTATCCTCTCATGGTGCCATCGGCTGCGGCCATTGTGTTCCCTCCCCCCTGCGAGGGGGAGGGTCAGGGAGAGGGGGCGTCGTTTGAAGGGGACAGTCCCCATTCTACGACCTCGCTCTGCTCGGTCCGTAAATGGGGACAGTCCCCTTGTCCAGGGGAGGGGTGTGAAAAAAGACCCCTCCATCAAACCCCGTATTCTAAGAGGGCACAACCGGGAAGGCAAGGAAAAATGGGGGAAACCGGGAGAATCCGCGGGAATCCAGAATCCGAGGCACGAAATCCCAATCGCGGAATGATGGAAACGGGTGCGCATGCCCGGTTTGGGATTTCGGTCATTGTCTGATTTGAATTTGTTTCGACTTTCGGATTTCGTGCTTCGTGCTTACTTCAACAGGGTCTTGATCGTCGCGAACCGCGCGGCGCCGGGGTCCGCCGCCTTCGGGTCGGCCGTGCGGTGGTCGGCCTGGATGCGCAGCCGGGCCTCTTCGATGCGCTTGTCCGTCAGCGGGTGGGTGAGGAAGAACTCGTCGAGAAGTCCAGGCTGCGTCGTCTCCGTGCCCTTGAGGGCGGTGAGCAGCTCGACCATGCCCCAGGGGTTGTATCCGGCGCGGGAGGCGTATCGGATGCCCAGCTCGTCGGCCTGGTATTCGTTGTCGCGGCTGTAGCGGAGTGAGGCCATGTTGTTGACGACCTGGGCGATCTGCACGGCGGAGGCGCCCTGTTCGCCGGCGGCCTCGGTTGCGATCTGGAGCAGGATCTCCGCGGTCATCTGGCGCTTGAGTGCGTTGACGTTGTGCTTGGCGGCGACGTGACCGGTTTCATGTCCGAGGACCGCGGCCAGTTGCCGTTCGTTCGTGATCAGCTTGAGGAGTCCAGCGGTGATGTAGACCTTCCCGCCCGGAAGCGCAAAGGCGTTCGGCACGTCGGAGTTCAGCACCGTGTACTTGTAGGGCATCGGCCGGTCGGACACCGCGGCCACCCGGGCGCCGACCCCACTGACGTAGCTCTGGAGCTCGGCGTTCGGATGCACACCCCCGAACTCCTTCTCGAACTCGGGCGCCGACTGCTCACCCAGGGCGATCTCGTAGGAGTCCGGGATCGCCAGCTCCTTCTTCCCCGTCACCGGGTTGGCCACGCACCCCACCGTAACAAGAAGCACTATCGTAAGGACGCAAAACCATTTCCTCTTCATCTCTCAACCCTCCAGAAACCATGCCCACTTCGGACGCTCCCATCTACTTGTTATCTACACCGCGGTTGGGGAGCCGTCAAATCTTTTCGTCACGAGAAATCCCCTCGGCACGCGTCAGCTTCGGAAAAAAGGGTCCAGGACCCTTTTTCTCGACGCAACCGCTGTCGTGGCCAGCAGTTATGACGCCAAAAAGGGTCCTGGACCCTTTTTTGACGCTTTTTCGCCCCTTGACTATCTATTGTGGGGGAGGAGGTCGGCGAGGGTGAGTCCGGTGAGGGCGTCGCGGGTGTGACTCTCAAAGCGCGCGACGGTCTCGGCGATCTCGGTGGGGTATCGCCGCCTCACACCGGCGGCCCCCTTCGGTTCGTCCACGGCCATCAGTTCCGGTATCGGGATCTTCTCGGCGGGTCGTGCCAGGAGGTAGGCGCGGGCGTCCTCGGCATCGACTCGGCTGAGGATGTGCATTTCGATGAGGGGGTCCAGGAGTCTCTCGGCGGCGGCGCTGGTCAGGCGGAGCCTGGCGGCAACCTGTTCGAGTGGGACCGGTCCCGAGCCGGCGAGGTACGGTCCGGCGACGGCGGCCGTCGCGGCGAGCAGGACCGAGGGGGTGAGCACGAACCGCTCGCTCTCCTCGTCCGCCTGCATCTCGGCGAGATTCGCGGCGGTGTGAGCGAGGGTCGCACCGAACAGAAACAAGAGCCAGGACAGGTTGAGCCACAGCAGGAAGAGCGGCAGCAGTCCCAGCGTCCCGTAGAGACTGCCCTTTCCGACAAGGTTGTAGACGTACAGTCCGAAGGCCCACTTGGCGATGAGCCACAGGGGAATCGCCACCGCCGCCCCGCCCACTGCGGCGTTGAACTTCACGTGCGTGTTCGGCATCAGCTTATACACCGCCGCCAGGAACGCGATCTCGACCACGATCGGACCGACCCACCCCACGGTTGCGAGCACCCACGAGACCACCGGGATGTCCTGGAGCACCTGTGTAGCGGCGGCACCCAGGTAGCCCGCCGTCACCAACAGCAGGGGTCCCAGCGTCACGACCGACCAGTACAGGAGCACGCGTCTTCCCAACGACCGGACACGTCGGGCACCGAAGATCCGGTTCAGCGACCGCTCCATCGTCGTCAGGAGCGTCAGCACCGCCCAGATGAGGAGCAGCACACCCACCGGTCCGATGCGTCCGAGGGTGAGCTTTCGTTCGACGCGGGCCACGAGCCGCTGGATGGTGTCGGCGAGCTTGACGACCTTCGCGGGCTGCTGTGTCTCGGGCGTCGTGCGCTGGCCCGGTGGGGTCTTGGCGCGCTCACTGATGACGATCTGGTCCAGTCCCACGGCCTTAAGGAGCTTTTCGATGCCGGCCTTGGTGGTCT
>Ga0111220_1033_pt1 | contig 10116 bp, 7 predicted proteins | sample DeeMarSWOR152_54_FD_80384 | JGI IMG/M metagenome (GOLD analysis project Ga0111220, IMG submission 80384) | Planctomycetes bacterium DG_58
TCGGCGACATAGAAGTCCCCTTCCGGCCCCACCGCCATCGACATCTGCGCGATACAGCCCTTGTGCGTGCACCAGGGAACCTTGGTCGTCTTCAGTTTCACCGGGAGCGTGTCGTCGATCACCCAATGCTGCTTCCCGCCCCACGTCACGAAACCGGTTGCGACGCCGTGCGGATTCACGGCCAGGCACGAGCTGTGCACGACGAACCAGTAAGCCGCCGAGTGGTTGACCGAAATCGGTACCGTGCGGCCCTCGTAGTCTTCCATTCCCCAGGTCTTGTAGAGTTCGGGCGCCATCGGGAGCGCGGGATCAAAAGGCCACAGCGAGCGGACGTATTTCCCCTCGCCGTCGAAGAGTCTCAGCGTCGCATAGTGGACGCCCAGGTGGTTGACGACGTAGAGCCGTCCTTTGTGTCCGACTGCGATCGCCCCTCCCGACAGCACCGCAAAGCAATCCGGCTCCCATAGAACGAACTTGTCGAAACGCGCACGCACGCCGACCGCGATCGATACTCTACAGCGTGCGACTGAGACGTCGTTTCCCTGGTCATCATTGCCATCCCACATGATCTTCTGCGAAAGCGTCTTCGGTGCAAACGGCTTGGGCGCTCGTTCCACCCCCACCGTCCCGCAGGCAAGATGCCGGACGACCTGTCCCTTTGCATCGAGAACGCGCACCGTCACGTCGTTGGGGGCGGTGAGCGTGAAGCTGATCTGATGCCCGCCGGCCGTTCGCGTGACCTCGGGAATGCCCGACAGTCTCCCCCGGGCCGCGCTGTCGGCCGCTCCGGCGACGACGAGCACGCAGAGGACGCATGCCAGCAAGGTCGGCACGGTTTTCCTTGTCATGAGCAATGTCTCCTTGGCTCCCGAATTCCACTTGAGCAGCCGGACCCGACGCCAGACTTGGCCGAGAGGGCATTCCCTGGGGCCAATCGCGGGGGCGGGAACGCCTCGGCGCCCCTTCTGCTATTTATCGCTGTGGTCTCGGGAAGCTTTTTGTCACAAGGTGGGCGAAATTTCAGGTCGGCAGCGCCGACCGGGAAAGGGAATCCCGTGAGGGCCAAATCGACGCTCGGAGGGGAAAGTCGGCCTCTACGGCAGCCCCCGCCGGCGCGCGGGCTCAGGCGTCGCAATATCACCCCAGAATCATGGGTTTCTAAACAGAGTGTTGGATTTCCTGAACATGCACGTTCATAGGCTCTAACTCCCAGGAAGGCCGATTCTTACGACACATCTGTACCCCGGTTCGCCCGGGTCGTGTTCAAAATATTAAACACGCGCGACCGCCCTCTCTGCCCTTGACTTCATGTCGCCAAAAAAAAGATCGTCAGAACGTGTTGTCGCCGAAGGGCTTGTGACGTGCGGCCGGCTTGCAGGGCCTTTTTGAGCCGGTTTGGCATGGAATTTGCATGGAAGAGGGAGGGAGGATCATGGATAGCCCGACGTAGGGCAGGATGTCAAGCTTGGGGCGGTTTTGGGAATTCTTAGGAGGGGCTGTCATGACCCGGAATATCTGTTGGCTTTCGGGTGTTGTGGTGGTGTGTCTGGCGTGCAGTGCAGCGTGGGCAGACAATATCCCGTCGAGTGCGGATACCCACATTTTCTCTAATGGAGCAACGAACAATTACGGCAACGAGCAGACTTTGAAGGTAAAAAGAGGATTTAATAATGACCTTGTTGAGAACAGCTGGAGCAACAGGGGCCTCATGGCATTCGACTTCCCCGATACCGTTCTCCAGGTGTTGGGTGCCACCCTGCATTACTACATGACGGCGGGCTCGAACACCGCCATCACCCTTGAGCACTACAGGATTCTGCAGGACGACTGGCGCGAAACGGGCGCCAACTGGAACACGTACGACGGTACCAACGGTTGGAACGTTGCGGGCTGCATCGGCAAGATGACGGATTATGACAACAGCCTGGTCGCGTCGCTGTCCCTTACCAGTGCGCAGAAGACGGGCTGGGTGAGCGTGGACCTGACCGCTATTGCACAGGCGGCCCTGCTGGCGGACCAGGACAACGTCAACATCCTGATCCGCGGTCTGGGGGGTACGACTTGGGACGTCTCCCGGGATGTCGCGACGAAAGAGAATACGACGGAGAGCTGGAGACCTTACCTCGAACTGGATTACACGGAAGTTCCCGAGCCGGCAACGGTTCTGCTGGTCGGCTCAGGGCTCCTGGGTTTGTTGGGTTACCTCCGTCGTCGCCGGATTGGGTAGGTTTCAGGGGCGCAGCGCAGAGAACTCTGAGGGCCCCGTGGAAGACACGCCACGGGGCCCTTTCCGTTGAGCCATGGGGGAACTACTCTGCGCTGACGCGCGGGAGGCCGGATTTTTGGGCGAGTGCGTTCAGCCGTTCCAGGGCTGCGTCGTCGAGTGGGATGCCTTTTTTGCGGGCCTCGGCCAACGCTTTCAACCCCCGTTCGCCCGGCAGGCGGATCTCGGTGAATCCGGGTCGAAGTCGACTCGATTTCACGCGGACGACGAACTGCTTCATCTCGGCGTGATACGCATCGCTGCCCGCGAATGCCTCCGGGTCGATGACCGTCAGGTTGAAGGATTGTCTCGAAGGATTGTCGGGGTTGTTGGTGCGTCCGCCGGCCATGGCGGTGAGCGCTTCCGACCAGAGGGACATCGCAAAGCCCTTGTAGCCGCGCTTGGCACCGCCCTCGAAAAGCATCGTGCCACTCTGACGCATCACCGTGGGGTCGTCGGTCAGCTTGCCGTCACTGTCCAGGAAGAGCTCGTCCTTCGCTTTCTCACCTTTCCTTATCCAGTCGCCGACCTTGCCCATGGCGACAACGGACGTCGAGAAGTCAGAGATCATCGGGACAGTTCCCGTCGGAAAGGTGAAGGCCACGGGGTTGGTGGAGAAGCGGGGCTCGGTGCCGCCGAAGGGTGCGCAGTCTCGCCCCGACGAGTGCTGCACCCAGAGCTGTGCGAGAAATCCCGCCTCGGCAAGAGGAATCATGTAGACGGCGAGCCCCGCGATCCAGAACGTGTCGCGCACGGCCACCATCGCGATGCCCTCGCTCTTGGCCTTGCGCGTGGCGATTTCGGTCGCGAGTTTCATCGCGAGCTGGCCGAAGGCCCTGTTGCCGTCGATGAGCGCGGTGGCGGGTGTCTCCCGCACCAGCACCGGCTCTGCCCTCGGGTCGATCTCCTCCCCCACCATCCGTTCGAAGTAGGAGAAGATCCTCACGCCGTGGGTCGGAATGCCGTAGGCTTCGGTTTGGACCGCGATTTCTGAGATGTGCCGGGCCGCCGCTTCCGGCGTCCCCTTAGCCGTTAGCAGGCTCGTGCCGAAACGCACAAGCCGTTCCCACGGGATGCGTTGCATCTCTGCCTCCGTTTCGTCTCCGCGAGGACCGACTGACACGATCACCACTTTAACGGCCCGTGCTCCTCTTATCAAGCCTCGGGTGCCGAATACCGGTGACAACGGCTCCCCCTCGTGCTATGATGAGGAGAGGCGTCGCACCTCCACTCAGTCGGGAGCTGTGCCATGACGCTTGAGCTGGATTTCAAGGTCATTCCCGACCCGACCGGTTTCGCCGAGGCACTGCTGCTCAAGGGTGATTGGGTGATCGTGTGCATCTCGGACGGCACCTATGTGGGGCTGGGTGAAGCCACGCACAGCGGTGACGACGAACGATGCATGGAGGCGGTTCGACAACTGTTCAAAGAGCACGTGGCAGCCCGCGTGCTTTCGCTCGGTGCGATCCGTGACCTGGAGGAGGGTCCGTTTTCGTCCGCACCCGATTTCCTGACCGCGACGGCGATCTCCGCGCTGAGCCAGGCCCTCTACGATCTCGTCGCCAGACGGAACGGTGTCCCCGTCTGGCAGCTCTTCGTCCAGAAGCCGATTCAAGACAAAATCGAGCTCTATGCGACCATCAACCGGTGTCTTGCAACGAGGACCGAAGACGAGTACCGCGAGGTCGTCTCCCTGGCGGCGAAGCGTGGCTTCAGACACTTCAAGTGTGCACCGTTTGACCGGGTGACGCCCGAATCCGACCACGTCCTGACCTCAAAGCCCGGTCTTGCGATCCTTTGGATGCTCAGGAGGGAGTTTCCCCAACTTGGCATGCGCATCGATTTCCACAAACGGTTCACGCCACGCTCGTTTGACAGGATCCTTCCGGGGATCGCACGACTGGCCCCCTACTGGATTGAAGAGCCCTTTGTGCCTCAAGAGGAGTACCTCGCGATAAGACAGAAGACCTCGTGCCGACTTGCCGCGGGAGAGCTTTGCTTCGGCGTGACGGGATTCCGCAAGATCCTGGAGAACCGCTGGGTGGACGTCGTCATGCCGGACGTGAAACACGTCGGGGGTTTCGGGGCGATGCTGGAGGTGTGCGCGCTCGCGGCCGAGAACGGCATCGAGGTTTCTCCGCACAACCCGTCCGGACCCGTCTCGACCGCAGCGTCGATGCACGCCGCGGCGCTCTGTCCCAACGTCACCTCCCTCGAAATTCCGTTCGATGCGGACCGCTCCAGACGGCGGTACCACGAGCCGATGTCCGGCGGCTGGATGCATCTGACCGACAAGCCTGGTTGGGGAATTGACCTCAGCGAGTTTTAGTCCGCGCCGAGCGCCTTCAGAAAGGCCCGGTAGCGTGTCGCTTCGGGCTTGAGACCGTGTTTTTCGCAGAAGGCGGCGAGCTTCTTGTAGCGCTCGACCGGGTCGGTTCGCGTCGCCCAGCAGACCTTGGCCATGCACTCCGGACAAAGCGCCAGAGGCCGACGGTCGGATTCGGGCAGACTGTTGCTTCCGCACAGGTTGCACTGGTACGCGGTGCAGTGAAACATCGTGAGCATGTGACCGAGTTCGTGCGTTCCGGTCTTCATGGTTCGGAGAAGCGTCCGCCGGAAGCTTTCCTCGTTCTCGTCGGGATCGCCGAAGCGGTAGATCGACCACACCCCCACCCGCTCGCGAAGGGACGCCTGACCGAAGACGAAGTTCCATCCCCTGCCGGGCCACAGGTCGCTCGATGTGAACGCGATGGCGCAGAATGCGTCCTTCGGCAGCCTGGGTTTCAGCACGTTGTCGAGCACGTAGGTGGTGAGTATCTGCTTGTCACCCCAGGTGGGATGGGTTCGTCGCGCGCTTCCGGGGATGACCGAAAGCGGAAGCTGTTCGCGAACCTTCACCGGGAGATTGAAATGCAGTCCGATGAATTCCGCCGCCAGTGTGACGACGCGACGTTGACCTTTGGTAAACTCGCCCAGCGGCTGGATGTAGATGGTGCGTCGGCGACCGCTCGGGACGACCGGGCTTGACCGCACATACTGGCTGAAGGTCTGTCCGGGCTCGGTGTGATGGTAAAGCCAGTCGCCCGGCCGGGGCTTTTCGAGCTTCCTGTGCAGGGGGCGGAGCTTTGCCATTGTCTCGCTCAGCTTCTCCACACTATAGGGCTTGTCTGAAGACGTTTTCTCCTGAGCCATGACATGCTCCGAGGAAATGTGCACACAGAGAAGCAGCCCGGCGGCAACCGCCGCGCACCCGACAAGCGAGAATCCCGGGCCGATCCTCATCTGACATCCTCCCCGGGGGTTTCCCCCCGCGATCTCTCCTGACTCATTCTATGGACCGGTCGCGGCGCTTTCAAGGGCGCGGCGATGCGTGCTTTTCCTCCCGTCCGCGTCGCGAGTTGTCGATAAACACTAAGCGGAGGGGTGCCTCGCAAGAGACACGCCCGCATGCATCGACCCCTGCGAGAGGAGACGTTAGGTGGAGCGAGCGGGTCCCGATATCATTCACCGGTCGCCGGACAATCCCGTCGTGGGACTGCACAGTCTGGATTTCCCCTCCAGTGACATCTGCAACGCCGGTGTGGTCAAATTCCGCGGGGAATATCTGCTGCTGATCACGGTGGAAGCACTGGAGGGGCCGAGCAGCATCTACCTGGCGCACGGCACCGACGGGGTGCACTTCACCGTTGATCAGAACCCGTTCATGTCGCCTTCCGATGACCCCCACTTCAGGGATGGGGAGAGTCTGGGGCCGCGTGACCCGAGGGTCACCCCGATCGACGGAACCTATTACATCGCATATCTTGCAGACGGCGATTACGGGTTCAGGCTGGCCCTGGCCCGCACGGATGATTTCCTCAAGGTGACGCGTCTCGATTTCGTCGCGGAGCCGGACACGAAAAACGGTGCACTCTTCCCGACGAAGATCGACGGACGCTACGCACTTCTGGAACGTCCCCAGGAGGGAACGAGCATCTGGATCACCTATTCCGACGACCTGGCGTACTGGGGCTCCTCGACGGTTGTGATGACGCCACGGGCGGGGTTCTGGGACTCGGACAGAGTGGGTGCGGCGGCGCCGCCGATGGACATCGACACGGGTTGGCTGCTCATTTACTACGGCGTCAAGCTGACGAGTGCCGGGCCCCTTTTCCGTCTCGGTGCGGCGATCCTCGACAAGACCGATCCCTCCAAGGTCGTGGCGCGCTCCAACGTCCCGATCCTGTCGCCGCGCGAGAAATACGAGCGCATCGGCGACGTCGGAAACCTGGTCTTCTCCTGTGGGGCACTGCTCGAAGAGGAAAGAGGGGAAATCCTGCTTTACTACGGCGGCTCCGACAGCTGCATCTGTTTGGGGACCGCCACGGTGGACGACGTCGTTCAGGCGTGTCTGGCGAGTTCCAGGGAGTTTTAGCGATGCCGACAGGAGTGAGAAGGGATCTCTTGCGTCGGTGGGAGCGCAATCCCATTATCACAGTGCGCGACGTCCCCTACCGCTGCAACACCGTCTTCAACGGTACGCCGGTGAAGCTCAACGGGGAATACCTGATGATCCTGCGCGTCGAGGGACAGCAGGGATACTCCTTTTTTGCCTTGGCGAGGAGCCGGGACGGCGTGCACTGGGCCGTCGAGCTCTCCCCGTGCATGCTCCCCGCAAGTGAGGAGCCCTGGAAAACCTGGGAAGAGCACGGCATAGAGGACCCGCGTCTGACGGTTCTGGACGGGAAGTATTATATCCTGTATACGGCGGTTTGTGCTTACGGCTATCGCATCGCACTGGCGACGACGGAGGATTTCACCACGTACGAGCGGGTGGCATTGATTTCGGACCCGGGCAACAAGGACGGCGTGCTTTTTCCAGAGAAGATCGATGGGCTTTACGCGAGACTCGACCGACCGTTCGGGAAGGGCATCGGCCGGATATGGATCTCCTACTCTCCGGATCTCGTCAACTGGGGCCGCTCAAAGCTGGTCTTGAGCCCGCGACCCCGATACTGGGACTCCTTCCGACTCGGAGCGTCCGCACCGCCCATCCGCACCGAGGACGGATGGCTCGAAATCTACCACGGGGTCAAGATGACCGCCGCGGGACCCGTCTACCGCATCGGGACCGTCATGCTCGACCCCGAAGACCCGTCGAGGGTCATCGGACGATGTGTGGCCCCGGCACTTTCCCCGCGCGAGGACTACGAGCGCATCGGTGACGTGGGGAACGTCGTCTTCGCCTGCGGCGCCATCGTCGAGCCGGACGGCGAGGTCAAGGTGTACTACGGGGCTGCCGATACCTCCATCTGCGTGGCCACCTGCCAGCTCGACGAGCTCGTCGATTCCTGTCTGCATGGTTGATGGCGTCTTCGCCGCCGATGCACTTACCGCCCCACCCACGAACTATCCAATTGCAATTGCACGGGATACTTGGTAGTCATAGTCCCCGCCCACAAGGTGGAGCTGCGAATGAACTGGCAACTGTCACGCCCGGAGCCGGCTTTGCCGAGCTCCTACTTCTGGACATGGGACCACAGCACCAACTGGGTCCTCGATGACCCGGGTGTGCTCAACTTCGGCTGTGCCAACCGATATCTGAAGCGACCGGAGACCTACGTTGAGGATTACCGTCGGCTGACCGATTTCGCCGCGGTGCTGGGCGTGAAGGGCATTGTGATATGGGGTTTCCTGCGGGATTCGCACGGCGGAATAGAATTCGCAAAGCGTGTCGCGGACCACGCTGCATCGAAAGGCGTAGCCATCATGCCGGGCGTCGGTCTCACGTGGTACGGCGGGGTTTATTACGAGGGGGACCATCCCTACAACCTCGATACGTTTCTGCGCGAATACCCCGACGCGGCGCTCGTCACCGAGAGCGGACAGCCGATGCCCTCGGGAGAAGCCGGTGCCTGTCCGCTGCATCCCGCCTTTCAGGATTGGCTGAACGAGGGTCTGGACTGGCTTTTCCGCGAGTTCAGCGTCGGTGGGGCGAACCTGGAGAACGGGGATTTTGTCGTCTGTCACTGTCCCCGATGCAGGGAACACAAGACGGCGTGGCCAAAAGACGATCCGGATTTCTTCCGCATGCAGGCACTGGCGTATCTCCCCGCACTCGAGTTCCTTCAGGACCACCTGCGCGAGAAGCTGGTTACGTGGGCCACCTACACGAGCTTCTCCTTCGGTCTGCCGCAGCAGTTCCCGAACAACCGGTGGCCATCTATGGGCGATCGCGCCCCGACGTTGGTGGACCGCGTGCCGGCCGAGAGTATCGCACAATGGACCCTGAGCGGTGTGGTCCGTTCGCCGGTCCTGCCCCTGACGGCTTACCTCGATGACGGCTCTCCGGAAGCCGCGTTGGACAATGAATACTGGCCGGCGCAGTTGCATCCGCCGACCCGACGTAGCGTCGGCTACCTCCATCAGGGCAGCCAGTGGACGCGCCGGGGCCCCGCCGGGCGATATCAGCAGGTCATCAGCACCATCAAGGAGGGCTGTCTGCGGGCGTACCGCGCGGGGATGGAGGGCGTGAGCATTCAGGGCGAACTGACCCGTCGATACGTTCCCTGGGCGCTCAACTACCTGGCGTTTTCACACTTCATCCACTGGCCGGAGGATTCCTTGAGAGACTTCGGCAGGAAGACGCTGGGCAAGGTGTTGCAGAGTGAGGAGGAAGGTGAGGCGTTCGTCGAGGCCCTGGCACATTGGGACGCCGGCTCCCTTACCGATTCACACAGAAGAGACATCCGGTCTCGGGCCGGAGCCCTGCGGACGAGCATCAGCCGGGGGGCCGTGGAAGACCTCGAACGAATGCATTTTTGGTCCTGGCTGGAAAGAATGGCTGCTGGGATGGCCGATCCGCATACAGCGAGTTCGTTCTGAGACCGGTATGGGCCGTCTGTTTCGGGCGGTGACGCCGATTTTCTGCGAACGGCAGCCGCTTTTTTCCGGAAAGCCTTGCGCCGGTGCTGGAAATGGGCTATACTAAGCGTGCGCCCGGAGCGGGGGACTCCAGCCTGCTGCGGGTTCTTGCGTTTGGGGGGTGGAACTTGAGGCACGCAAAGTCGTTAGTTCTTACTGCGATTGTACTTACGTCAATCGGCCTGACGGAGCTTTCGGCGGCTAACGTCGGCTTCGTGGAGGCGAACGGCACGCATTTCGAATTGAACGGACAACCCTACTATTATGTGGGGGCCTCCTTTTTCAATGCGATGAACCTGGGGGCCGACCCCGGGACACGCGCGCAGCTCGATGCCGTCTTCGACGGACTCCAGACCCTGGGCGTCACCAACGTGCGCATCTGGGCCTCCTCCGAAGGTCCGGGAGGTTCCGACAAACTCACCCCGACCCTTCAGTCCACCGCGGGTTCCTACGACGAAGACCTGTTCGGCGGACTCGACTACGCACTCAAGTCCGCCAACGACCACGACCTCCGCTGCATCATGACACTTACCAACAGTTGGGACTGGTCCGGGGGGATGAACCAATACGTGGACTGGTCTCCGACGACCGACAAGACCAAGACCAACCTCGACTGGGGACAGGGCGATCTCCACGAGGGACAGGGCGCCTATCACGACCAGTTCTACACCGACGACAACTGCCTGCAGACATACCGTGCGTTCGTTGGCACCGTCGTGAACCGTGCGAACACGCAGCGAGGGGGACTCCTCTACAAGGACGACCCGACGATCTTCGCGTGGGAGCTGGCCAACGAGCCGCGCGCGCACGCGGCCGGGCAAACGGTCCTCAGCAACTGGATCGACGGCACCGCGGACTACATCAAGTCGCTTGACGGCAACCACATGGTCACCACGGGGTCGGAGGGATTCTTCAACAAACCCGGCAGCACCAAGTGGTGGGAAAGACCT
>Ga0111220_1034_pt1 | contig 10112 bp, 8 predicted proteins | sample DeeMarSWOR152_54_FD_80384 | JGI IMG/M metagenome (GOLD analysis project Ga0111220, IMG submission 80384) | Planctomycetes bacterium DG_58
CTGTGGGACTGGGCCGCAGGGGGTTCGCAAGGGGAACGAGTTCTCGACGAAGGACGCCGCGGACGCCGAACTCCAGGCCGGCCTCTTCGAGCACCAGCCCAGCTATGAAGTCTTGGAACCCCACACAATCGTCGGCTTCCGTGAGATCTGGCTGCCCCTTCACGGCATGGGCGTGCCGTTCAGCCGTGCGAATGAAAGCGGGGCGGTCGCTCTTGACATGGAGAATGGAAAAGAGGTCCGTGTTGCCGTCAACGTTACACGTCTTCGCCGACGCTGTCGTGTTCTCCTCAAACGGAATGGTCGGGAGGTCTTCGACACCGTCCGGGACATCTCGCCCGAAGAGCCCCTGAACACCACGGTGACGCTTGCCCCGAAACTGCTGAAGGACGCCGACCTTGAGCTTGCCGTGACGTGCCCTCAGGATGGATTGCTTATCTCGCATCGTCTCCCGGGACGCGGGGAGCCGGAACGGACGTCGGCAGGCTGGCTTGACCGGAAATCTCATCCGGATGAGCAGTCTGGAGACCGCTTCGGGGGCGAGAGCGATGGTGTCCTTGAAAGGCTGTATCTCAAGGGAGTGCGGCTGGAGAAGACGGGTCTGGCGCATTACGCCCTCGCCGCCTACGAACAGGTTCTCGAGCAGGACCCGGGCTTTGCGCGAGCGAACCTGCGCATGGGGGTGCTGTCGCTGTGGAGCGGACAGTGGCAGAACGCCATCGACCACCTGAACCGGGCTCTCGCCCGGGACCCGGACCTCGCCGAAGCACAATACTACCTCGGATTGGCCTACGCGGGTCTGGGGGAAGAGGACCGTGCGAAGGACGCTTTCTGGGTTGCGCTTCGGTCCCAGGTGGGGGACGTGCGGTGTCTGATGGAGTTGGGTCGCCTGGCGATGCGGCAGAAGGAGTCTGCCGAGTCGGCGGGACTGTTTGAACGGGTTCTCGCGGTAAGTCCGGACGATACCTGTGCGGTAGGACTGCTTTCGGCGTCGCTCAGGCATATCGGACGCGCCAGGGAGGCCTTGAGGCACCTGCAGCGGACGCTTTCCCGCTTTCCCACAAACTATCTGCTCCGCTCGGAAATGCGGATCCTGACGGGGGAACTCGACCGGAAATCCCGAGCAAAGCGTGCGGACAAACAGTTCAAGGAACTGATGGGCCGGAACGCAGAGGCGTACCTGGAACTTGCGGTGGACTATGCCGGTGCCGGACTCTTGGAGGAGGCGCTCGACGTTCTGAAGCAGGGGATCAGCGCGACGCGATCGGGCAGGTACGTCCAGCCGATGCTGTACTACTACGCGGGCGCCTTCCTGGAAAAGCTCGGCCGGCTCGGAGAGGCCAGGAGGTATTTCCGAAGAGGCGGACGTATAAAATCCGAGTTCTGTTTTCCCGGACGCGTCGAGGCGATCGCGGTCCTCGAACGGACACTCGAGCTGTTCCCGGGCGATGCGAAGGCGGCTCAATACCTCGGCAATATCCTCTATCACAGAGCGCGTCCCCGCGAAGCACTTGACTGCTGGCATCGGGCCTATGCCGGGATGAGGGACTGTGCGGTGCTGTGTGCATCCATTGCGGTCGGCATGTGGGAAAGCGATCAGCCCGACAAGGCGATTCACTGGCTGCGTCGTGCCCTGCGGGTCGAGCCCGACGACGTCCGACTGGCCCTGTGGCTGGTGCAGGCGATGGCAGAGGCCGGCGGCAAAGAACGGGAACGACTCAAGCTCCTCGCGGAGCTCTTCAAAAGACATCCCGAGCGCGACGGCGTCCGGGAAGATTACGCTCACCTGCTCCTGGACCGTGGGAAGGTGGAGAAGGCGCTCGAAGTCATTTCCACCCACCGCTTCCGGACGCGTCACGGGATATTCACGCTCACCCAGCTTCACCTCAATGCTCACACGACACTCGGCGAACGGTGTCTGACCCGAAAGAACTACGGCAAAGCACTGGAGCACTTCGAGCAGGCACATCAGATCCCACTGGGCCTGGGCGAAGATGAGACACGGTTTCACTTCTATGGCAAGGCACATTATCTGGCCGGGGTGTGTCTGGAAAAAATGGGCAGACAGGCCGAAGCCCGCAAGTCGTTCCAGAAATGTGTTGCGGAAGGACGTCACTGGCTGCCGGAGTTGTTCTATTACGATCACCTTTCGTACAAGCGTCTCGGCAAACGGCGGGCCGCTCAGGCGGCCCTGGACCGACTCCGCACCGCGGTGGAGCAGATGGCGAAGAGTCACCGTGCCAGACCGGCTTACGTCCATTACCTGCGGTCACTCTACCTCCGCGCTCTCGGCCGACGAGGTCAAGCGGAGAAGGAAGCACGTCTGGCCCGCCGGGCCGGCTGGCGTCCGTCTCAGGAATTGCATTTCAGATACCGGTTCGGGTTCTCGTAAGGTCAGAGAGCGGTGCTCAGAACGGGGAGACGTGAATGGAGCGATCGCAGCTCATGATGGTCCGAAAGAGTCTCGAAGACCTTCCCCAACTGCTGCTGCCTCACGGATACGACATTCGCTTCCACCAGGACGGAGATGAACAGAGGCTGACACCCGTCTTCCGGCAGTGTTTCGACCCGGGATGGAATCCCGATCGCATCCTCAAGACGTTCGTCGAGGACCCCGTCTGGTCGCCCAACCGCATGTGTGTGCTGTGTCACGGTGAGGAGGTCGTCGGCACCGCAACGGCGTGGGAGTGTCCCGAGCGTCGTGGACACGGGGGGCTCCACTATCTGGCCGTGCTTCCCAAACACCGCCAGAAGGGCTTGGGCACCGCCTTGGTCGTGCGCGTCCTGCAACTGCTCAAGGACATGGGGTATCCGGACGTCTGGCTTGCCACGGACGATTTCCGCCTCCCGGCCATACGCACCTACCTTTCCTTGGGCTTCGAGCCCGTTTGCCAGGACAAATCGCACGAGGAACGCTGGGAGATCGTGCGACACAAGTTGCGGGCGGCTTCTGCGGACTGAGCCGGGAATCCACCTCGGATGTGCTTCTGGGACCTTGCGTGCTCCCCATTTGGCCCTTTCGTGTCGGTTTGCTGACGGTAGAACCCCGTTTTTGTCCAAAAACGGGCTAATTTCCCGCGGAGTATGCTCCGATAAAAGTATGTGTGCGGGGAAGCAGGGGGTTTTTCCGCCGCTCCGATTGTCCAAATCGTCCACACTATCGCAGCAGAAGGAAGACCATGGGCACGTCGCGACACCCCTCCGGTTTCGGCCAGGGCAAAGGGTTGAGGAATGTCAAGGAGTTCGTTCTGGAGCACTTCGAGCACATTCTCGTCGTCGTCATTCTGGGTGTTGTGGCGGCGTCACATTTCTGGTTTGCACGCGGAACACCGATACTCTTCTTCTACTTCCTGCCCGCACTCACGGCCGGATACGTTCTGGGGAAGCGCAATGCCCTGATGACGGCGATTTTCTCGGTGTTGGCCGTGGCGTTCGCTTTCATCATATCCCCGTCATCGTTTACACCGAGGTATGAGATGCGGGGCGAGCTTCAGGTGGCGTTGGACCTTGCAGCGTGGGCGGGCTTCCTGGTTCTCGCCGCGCTGGTGACGGGACAGCTTTACGAAGACAAGGAGCGTCGCATCCAGGAACTGAAGTCCGCTTACATCGGGATTCTGGAGGTGCTCGCCCGCTACCTCGAAAACCCGGAAGGTCCCGCCAAGGGACACTGTCTGCGCGTCGCGAATCTCTCCGCGGAGATTGCGGTTGCCATGGGACTTCCGCGCTCGAGCGTTGATAACATCCACGCGGCGGCGCTGCTGCACGACGTCCAGATGAGCGGTGAAGGGATCTCGGGAGACATCATCCACCGTGCGGCCATGCTGAGTGAGAGTCCCGAAGAGCTGAAAGAGCACGGGGGAAAGACCGCAGAGATCCTGAGTTCGGTGGGGACCGTGCTGAAAGAGGCCGTCTCGCTCATCCGCTACGATTACGAGCGGGTTGGCACTGAGGCCGAATCCGACGGCCCCGACGAGATTCCCATCGGCGCGGCGGTCGTCGCCGTGGCCGACGCCTACGACGAGCTCGTGACCGACAAGCCTTACGCTTCCGGTCGTGCACCTTGGGTCGCCGTCAAGGAGATTGAGAAAGGCGTGGGAACACGCTTCGACCCGAGGGTCGTCGAGGGGCTGAAGTCCGTCATTGCCCACCGACTGGAAAAGGACAGGCGCGTTACGAGCCTTGCGGCCCCGTGACCCCGACGCCCCCGCCCGACGTTCGACGGACGGGGTGCTTCCCTGTACGCACCGTTTCAACCCCACGGCAAAAGCAGCTTGCATTTGGAGGTTTTAAGGCTATACTACGCCGGCATTGTGGCCGCGATGCTCCGTCGGGTGGGGCGTGGACATGCGATTTCGGGAGCCAATCATGAACGTCGAGGGCATTCTCAAGAAGGTCGAGACGACGCCGACGCCGCCGGTGAAGCGCGTGGCCTCGGCGTTCTCGGGCGGACTGGATTCCTGTCTTGGGATCGAGCTTCGGCGCCGGAAATACAAGGCCCGGGAGATTATCCCCGTTACCATTGACATCGGACAGGGTCAAGCGGAGCTGCGGATGGCCAAACGTCACGCCCGCAAGCTGAAGCTCGACCCCATCATCGTGGACGTGCGGGAGGAGTTCGCGAACGACTGGGTCGCGATGGCCATCAAGGCGAACTCCGACTACGGCGGATATCCGGTGAGCACCTCGATGACGCGTCAACTGGTGGCGCGCAAGGTCGCGGAACTCGCCGTGAAACACGACTGCGACGCCATCATCGAGGGGAGCTCCGGAAAAGGGAACGACCAGTACCGCATGCACAACGTGTTCACGCTCTTTGCACCGAAGTGCAAGGTGCTGGTGCCGGTGCGCGATTTCGACCTGACGCGGCTCGAAGAGGAAGTGCTTTGCCGACACTGGAACGTGCCCGTTGCCGAGACCATCACCGGCGGCGATGACAAGACCATGTGGTGCCGATCCATCGCTTCCGGCGCGATCGACCTCAATCAGCCGCTGCCCGACAACATCTGGATGTGGTTGGTACCTCCGCAGAAGGCCCCCAAGCGGCCGACGCAGCTGACCATCGAATTCCAAGCCGGCGTGCCGGTGAGACTGAACGGCCTGAAGCGCACCCTCGACGGGCTCATCGCCGACTTGAACGTCATCGCGGGCAGAAACGGCATCGGTCTCATCGACATGTTCGAGGACGGCATCATGGACCTGAAGAGTCGGGAGATCTACGAGGCCCCCGCTGCCAAGGTGATCCTGACGCTTCACCGCGACCTCGAACAGTGGTGCCTGACCAAGGATCAGGTGCAGTTCAAGCGCGGGGTTGACCAGAAATGGGCCTACATGATGTATCACGGAGAAGCGTTCCAGCCCTTGCGCTATGACCTGGAGGCGTTCATCGACCGGAGTCAGAGCGTGGTGAACGGCAAATACGAGGTGAAGCTCTACAAGGGGTCGATGGAGCTCGTGAAGCGCGAGTCGAGGACGGGACTGTTTTATCCCGAGATTCGCAGCATCAAGGCGACGGGGTTCAACCAGCAGCGCTGTGCCGACGCGGCGTTCGTCCGCGGGCTGCCCTTCATGGTGCTGTCGAAGCGCGGGCTGGAGAAATACATCGACAAGGTCCCGCACGCAGAGCGAAAGACGAAACCGAAACGCAAGAAGAAGTCAACGAAGTGATTCCGAGGTCGCCGATGGCGAAGCTGTGGCAGAAAACCTACGATCTGGATGAGACCATCGAGCGGTTCACCGCGGGCGAGGACGTGCAGCTCGACGTGGCGTTGGCGGAGTTCGACGTCCTGGGGAGCATCGCACACGCACGAATGCTTGCACAGATCGGCGTCCTCACCAAGACCGAGCTCAAGAAGCTCCAGAACGAACTCGTCAAGATCCTCGCGGCGACGGAACGGGGGGAATTCAGCATCCGTCGTGACCAGGAGGACGTCCATACCGCGGTCGAAGAGCTGCTGACGGAAGCACTCGGCGATGTGGGGAAGAAGATTCACACCGCGCGCTCGCGGAACGACCAGGCGGCACTTGACTGCCGACTGTACGCCCGCGCCCGGCTGTTGGAACTGCGACAGGAGATTCTCGCGCTCGCACGCAAATGTCTCGCCTTTGCCGGGCGTCACGCGGAGGTGCCGATGGTCGGTCGCACCCACACGCAGCGGGCGATGCCCTCGTCCGTCGGGCTCTGGGCGTCGGCTTTCGGCGAAGCGATGATCGAGAATGCGGAGTTGCTTTCGGCGACCTACCGGCTCGTCAACCGCTCGCCGCTCGGCTCGGCGGCCAGCTACGGCGTCGCGCTGCCCATTGACCGGGAATTCACCGCAAAGCTGCTCGGGTTTGAACGTCCGGTCATCAATGTGCTGTATGCAAACAACACCCGTGGCAAGGTGGAGGCAGAGATCCTGAGTGCGTGTGCGGTCATCATGAGCGACCTGGCGCGCGCGAGCACCGATATCATCTTCTTCAGCATCCCCGAGACCGGCTATTTCCTGCTGCCGGAATGCTTCTGTCCCGGAAGCTCCATCATGCCGCAGAAAAAGAACCCGGGACCGCTGGAACTCGTCCGCGCACGCACCGGCGCCGTCGCCGGACACCTTGTCACTGTCCTCGATATCATCAAGGGACTTCCCAGCGGCTATAACCGTGACCTCCAGGAGACCAAGGGGCCGATGATGCGGGGACTCACGACAACGCTCGACTGTGTGACCGTGCTGCGGTTGATCATGAGCGAGATGAAAGTGAACGTCGAGCGGTGCACGGAGGCGTTTACGCCCGAAGTCTTCGCCGCTGACGAAGCGCTCAGGCTCGTCGCCGCAGAGGGCATCCCGTTCCGCGAGGCCTATAAGCAGGTCGGGCTGAACCTGGACAAGCTGAAATCACGGGATCCGGTTGAGAACATCCTCGCCAAGAAGCACCTCGGCGCAACGGGGAACTTGGCCCTCGCGAAACTGGGGAAGCTGGCCAGGGAGCACGAAACCGTCCTTAAGGCCGAACTCGAACGGTTGGAGAAGGTCAGAGAAGACCTGACGGCACTCTGAAGGCGCCCTCCCTTTTCGATGGAGTCGGGATTTCCGACCGAAATCGCACCCCATTGGTCCCGTTCGGAACTCAAACCACAGCGCGGCCTTCGGGGAAAAGCGACCTTGACGTGTTTCCCCATTCGTGGTATCATTCCACATGTCGTTCGGACGAAATCGAGCGATCTTTTGTGGAGCGGCGACGTATGGCGAAGACCATTGCCGAAATCAACGAGAAGATTCGGAAGGGCCACGTGACGGTGGTGACCGCCGAGGAGATGGTGGGCATCGTCAGCAGGAAGGGCACGGCCGAGGCGGCCCGAAACGTCGATGTCGTGACGACCGGGACGTTCGGCGCGATGTGCAGCTCGGGGGCGTTTCTCAACTTCGGACACACCCAGCCTCGGATGAAGATGCAGCGGATTTGGCTGAACAACGTTCCGGCCTACGGGGGACTGGCGGCGGTGGACTGCTACATCGGAGCGGCGGAGACGGCGGAGGACGACCCGCTGAATTCCGTCTTTCCGGGGCCCTTCCGCTACGGTGGGGGCCACGTGATCGAGGACCTCGTCGCTGGGAGGGAGGTCGAGCTTCGTGCGACGGCGTACGGCACGGATTGTTACCCGCGCAAAGAAATTCGGGGATACATCACTCTCCAGGGCCTTAACGAGGCGGTTCTGGTCAATCCCCGCAACGGTTATCAGAATTACAACTGTGCGGTTAACGTCGGCTCGGAGCGGACGATTTACACCTACATGGGGGTCCTGCGGCCGAGGATGGCCAATGCCAACTATGCGACGGCCGGACAGCTCTCTCCCCTCTTGAAGGACCCCACCTACCGTACGATCGGGATCGGCACGAGGATTTTCCTCGGAGGAACCGTCGGATACGTCTACTGGCAGGGAACCCAGCATAGCCCGGGCGTCCCTCGGAACGAACACGGCGTCCCCCGTGCTCCCGCCGGCACCATCGCCGTCTGCGGCGATCTCAAGCAGATGTCCACCGATTTCATCCGTGGTGCCAGCTACCGCGGATACGGGACGAGTCTGGCGGTGGGGCTGGGCATTCCGATTCCGATTCTTGATGAGGACCTGGCCCGCACGACGGGCCTCGGCGACAAGGACATCGTCACGAAGGTGGTTGACTACGGTCGCGACTATCCACAGGGGGAGGGGGAACCCCTCGGCGAGGTGACCTACCAAGAGCTCAAGAGCGGCAAGATAACCGTAAACGGCAGGGAAGTGCCCACCGCTCCGCTTACGAGCTACAAGAAGTCGCGCGAAATCGCCGAGCTCCTGAAGAGTTGGATCAAGAAGGGGGATTTCCTGCTGAGCGAGGTCGTCCAGCCCCTGTCCGGCCCCGATAGTGGCTACAAATTCCATGGTATCGATCTCAACCAGAAGGACGAGGGCTGAGTGCCGTGGCGTATGAGTTGCGGTTCTACCGCGACTGGGTCAAAGCGGACGAGCTCACGTCGTTCGAGGTGAAGCTGCGTGAGACGGACCTCGCCATACGGGCACACTCGGACCTGACGGCGGAGGCGTCCAAACGGGTCAAGCGGGTTCGGCGGGACCTGGAGATCTATGCCGAGTCGCGTCCCGGGTTTTTCTGGGCGATGACCCCACGACGGGTCGATCCGGATTCGCCGGATATCGTCCGTGAAATGGTCGAGAGTGCCGCTCTTTATGGGGTGGGTCCGATGGCAGCGGTGGCCGGGGCGATCGCACAGGCGGTGGGTCGGGAGCTGCTGAAATTCAGCCCGGAGGTGATCGTCGAGAACGGCGGCGACGTGTTCCTCCAGATGAACCGGCCGACGAGACTGATGCTCTACAGTGGGGAGAAGTCAGCGTTTGGCGGCAAGCTGGTCGTGAAGATTGATGCGCCGGGGGAGCCGCGCGGCGTGTGCACCTCGAGCGCCCGCATCGGACCGAGTCTCAGCCACGGTGCGGCAGACGCGGTCCTGGCCATTTCGGACAACGCCGCGCTTGCCGATGCCGCCGCGACCGCCATCGGCAACCGCGTCAAGTCCCCACAGGACGTCCCCGACGTGCTGGAACAGGAGAAATCCCGTGGACTGCTCCTGGGGGCGGTCGTCACCATCGGGGAAACCTTCGGTGCCTTTGGGGAAGTGGAACTGGAAGAACTCTGAGGAAACCTCAGGAGAGAACGATGCTGCTCCAGGAAGACCGGGTGGTTCTGCGTATCCCTGCGAAACTCGTCACGGAGCCCCTCATCTACCGGCTGGTGAAGGAGTTTGACATCGCCGTCAATATCCTCAAGGCCGAAGTCGTCGCGAACGACGACGGACTGCTGGTCCTGGGCATGCAGGGCACAGCGTCCAGTCTGCGTGCGGGCAGGAAGTTCCTCACTGACTTAGGTGTTCGCGTGCAGGCACTGAAGCGGGACGTGCAGATCCGAGAGGACCGCTGCACGCATTGTGGCGCATGCCTCGGTCAGTGTCCGACCGGGGCGCTCTACATGACCGAGGCGTACGAGGTGAAGCTGGCTCCGGAGAAATGCATCGCCTGTGGTCACTGTGCCGTGGCATGTGCGTATGACGCAGTGCAGGTGATGTTCGGCAACTGAAGCTCTGTGCCCACACCGGGGTATCCGTGAAACGACGAAGCCCCTGTCGCCGCCGACAGGGGCTTCGTTCCTATGAACCGACAGCGGATCAGTTCATCCGCCGACGCAGATAATATCCCAATCCCAGGAGACAGCCGGTTCCCACCAACAGGAGCGTCGTCGGCTCGGGAACCTTGCAGAACGCAGGCTCTCCCTCGACGATGTCGGGGTTGACGGCGTCTGGCTCAATCCATTCCGCTGTACCGACATTGCTGTTCCAGTCGCTGACGCACGTCATGCCACAGTCGGCAAGGTCCCCGTCGGCTATGAAGTCTCCAAGAGCCCCGTAGGAAAAACCGATCAGCAACAACAGACAACCAAGGCCCTTTTTCATAAAGCGGACCTCCAAAAAGGCGTCCCACAGCCACATCGCCGGCACACTGCGGGGCCCCGTAAGCGGTCTGTGCACTTCCCATCAAAGAGCGAAGCCACCAGGTCTTCTACCCCAAAGGGGACCCATCTGGTGCAATAAAGGCCACT
>Ga0111220_1042_pt1 | contig 9916 bp, 5 predicted proteins | sample DeeMarSWOR152_54_FD_80384 | JGI IMG/M metagenome (GOLD analysis project Ga0111220, IMG submission 80384) | Planctomycetes bacterium DG_58
AGCCCGTCGCCGACCCGATCGTCGCGGTGCGCCCGTTTCCGGGTGAGTTCCCGTTCGACCACCCGGCACCGGTGCTGGAGCTGACCGAAAACTCCCGCATCAAGGACGGTCAGAAACTCCTCGTCAGCTTCTGGCATCACCAGCGTATCGGCTCCGACCAGGACAACCTCAGCCTGCAGGAGGAACGGGTCTGGCCGATCCTTGAGAAGGAAATCCGCGAGATGCAGAACCTGTGGCACCCCGAAGGCTTCATGCTCAACTACGACGAAATCCGCGTGGCGATGTGGGAACCCCCGGAGCCCGGAGAAGAGAAGTTCACGCCCGGTCAGAAGCTCGCCAAGCACTTCAAGCGGGCATACAATCTCGTCAGGACGTACACACCGACCGCGAAGATCTACACCTGGAGCGACATGTTCACCCCCCACCACAACGCCCGGCCGTTCGCGAAGAGCGGCTATTACTACCTCGTCAACGGGAACTGGGACGGGTCGTGGGAGGGGCTGCCGAAAGACGTGATCATCCTGAACTGGTATAGTCCGACACGTGAGGGCATCGGGTTCTTCGCCGACCGCGGTCACCCGCAGGTGCTCTGCGGCTACTACGACCAGCGTACCACGGAGAAGATGAAGCAGAACATCCACAAGTGGATGACGGTCTCGGAAGGCGCGCCGGGCATCCGCGGGTTCATGTTCACCACCTGGGGACGACGCTACCAGTACATGAAGGAGTACTTCCAGCTCCTCGACACGTACGACGCGTGGAAGAAGGAGATGTCGGCCGGGAAGTAGTGCCGATCGAGGCGGCGGATTCTCCCTTGTGCCCGGCGTGCTCCTGCGCTATCCTGTTATGCCCATGCTTGCGAGATCGGGGAATCGGGAATGCTCGCGAAATGTCGGAGTGTTGCGGTTTTCGGCATTGAGGCCTACACCGTCGAGGTGGAGGTGGACGTCCGGGGCGGGCTGCCGGACGTGACGTTCGTGGGGCTCCCCGACGCCGCGGTGAAGGAGGCGCGCGACCGCGTGCGCTCCGCTCTCTCCAATTCCGGCTATCGCAACCCACAGCATCACACCATCGTCAACCTCGCACCCGCCGACATCAAAAAGGAAGGTCCCGCCTTCGACCTGCCCATCGCCGTCGGAATGTTAGCCGCGACCGGTCAGGTGCAGCCGACCTTCCTGGAAGAGTACGCCATCGTCGGCGAGCTTGCACTCGACGGTCGCACGCGTGCGGTGCGGGGCGTGCTGTCGATGGCCATAGCGGCAAGGGAACACGAGGTGCGTGGACTGGTGCTTCCGGCGGCCAACGCGGCGGAAGCCGCGGTGGTGACCGGACTCGAGGTCATCCCCGTCAACAACGTCGCCGAGACCGTCGGGTTCCTCAACGGGCGGCTCCCCATTCCGCCTTACCGTGTTGACCTGGAGGAGCTCTTCCGCGAGAGGTCGGAATACGAGGAGGATTTCAGTGAGGTCCGTGGTCAGGCGCACGTCAAGCGAGCACTCACCGTGGCCGCCGCCGGCGGGCACAACGTGCTCATGATCGGTCCCCCCGGCAGCGGCAAGACCATGCTTGCCCGCAGGCTCCCGAGCATTCTCCCTCCCCTTGCGATTGAGGAATCCCTCGAAACCACTCGCATCTATTCCGTCGTCGGACTCTTAGACAGCAAGCGCTCGCTCATCGCGACGCGTCCGTTTCGCGCGCCGCACCATACCATCAGTGAACCCGGGCTCGTCGGCGGGGGCACCATTCCGCGCCCGGGCCAGGTCAGCCTTGCACATCACGGGGTGCTGTTCTTAGACGAGCTTCCGGAGTTCAACCGGCACACGCTCGAGGTGCTGCGCCAGCCGCTCGAGGACGGCGCCGTCACCATCAGCCGCGCACAGTCGAGCGTCACCTTCCCCTGCCGCATCATGCTCGTCGGGGCGATGAACCCGTGTCCCTGCGGGTTCCTGGGACATCCGAAAAAGGACTGTCACTGCACCCCGAGACAGGTGAGGAACTATCTGTCCAAGATTTCCGGACCGCTTCTGGACCGCATCGACATCCACGTCGAGGTGCCCGCCGTGGAATACCGTGAGCTGCGCCGCGGCCCCGAGAGCGAAAGCTCCGCCTCCATCCGCGAGCGGACCGTCGCGGCTCGAGAGATGCAGACCGAACGCTTCAGACGCCTCAAGGTGAGCTCGAACGCCCAGATGAACACGAGACAGCTCAAGAAGTTCTGTCCGTTGGACGCCGAGGGCGAATCGATCCTCGAACTGGCGATGCAGGAGCTCGCCCTTTCCGCCCGTGCCCATCACAAGATCATCCGCGTCTCCCGCACCATCGCCGACCTCGACGGCTCAGAAAACATCCAGGCCCACCACCTCAGCGAAGCCGTCCAGTACCGCAACCTCGACCGACAGATGTGGTTCTGACTTGCCTTGGCGGAGGGGCGAGTAAGTGTTTGGGTTAGTAATTCGACCACCCGGGTGCTGGTTCATGGCAGCTGAAAAGAGCGACATCTGAGACTCGCTCTGGCACAAAGAGTGGGAGCAACTCATCGATCGTGCAGCGCCCCGCCCCCGGCTTCCATCCCGATCGACACGCTGTTAATTCCGTCGTTGCCGTCGTGCCGATGCCGCCGACGGCGATCAGCCCGAGCGTGGAGGCCCGGCTACCTGGCCACGGTGAATGAGTTCGAAGTCTCGGACGCACCGGTTTCCACGACGGTCACGGTCGCCACATACGCGCCGGGCCTCATCTTGCGCGCTACCGGGTCACGCCATGTCACGGTGACATCTTCTCCCGCCGGGGCATCGAGCGTCTTGCGCTCAAGTACCTCCTGCTTGTCGCCGACGACTTTGCAGTCAAGGCTGATCGTTGCGGGGACGTTGGTCTGCAGTGTCGCGGTGACATCATATTGGCCGCCGGTCTGGGTATCGTTGGCGACGACTGACTTGAGCGTCACCTCCAAGGGGGGTGGCGGCGGCGGAGGCGGGGTATCATCAATACGGAAAACGACGCCGTCATGACTCATCACCGTTGCCCAGGAGCCACTGCGCGGCGCGGATTCGTGGAAACTCTCCTCGGTGAGAAAGACGCGGACATTATAGTCGCCCTTCTCCAGACGACACTCTCCGGCCGCCGGACGGCCGGGCTCGCGTTGCCCGTAGATTTCCACCGACGTTCTTTTCTTTCGGTAATCTCTGGAATACCAGTCGGAGGACGCAAGCGCCACGACCGTGTGCTTCGTCGGAGTCGAGTCACCGGCTTGTGGCGTCCGCTGGGTCGTCTTGTAAAGCACGTGGAACGTGCTGTCGAGTGCGAAGGACTTGGTCGCCTTGCCCGAGGCGTCGGTCACCATGTAGTCGAAGAGCATGTATCCCTGGAAGGCGTAGACGGTGGACCCGTCAGTAAAGCCCTGGGCCTTCCATAGCTCATATTCCGAGTCGTTGCTGTTGCCCCCGCGCAGCCAGACACCGGTCTCGGCGTCATACTCGTCCACCCACCACCGCCCCTTGTATCCGATCTGCTCGTTGGCCCAGTCGTCACCGTCCTCCCCCCAGATGATGGCCGGCTTGCCATTGAACTTGATCTCGTATGCGAAGTTGGGTTTGAGGTTCCCAGCCGTGATGGTGCCTCTGAAGGTCGAGCCACTGGTCTCGTAGGTAATCGATACGGTCGCCTGCTCGTAAACGTACCCCTCTACCTTCTGCGTGTCATACGGGTTGGTGGCGATGTCTCGCCACCGCTGATTCGCGTCGTCGTCGTGTATGACGCCAAGGGGCTCTGTTGTCGTTTCGGCCAGAACCATCCTGCCCGCCGCAAAGACAAACAGAGCCAGCACACAACAGTGAAATGCGCTCCTTCTCATGGCCTAGCCTCCTGGTTTGCCCGAAAACTCGCCAAGCACCCCGATTCGCTCCTGATACGAAGAAACACTACACACGCCACTGCGCTTGTCAAGCCGAAAGACAAATTCACAATAACTGCACAGGACCGTGAGCGTCTTAAACGCAAAATGTCCCTGGCCTGCCCCCCACTCGTGTGGTAGCATTCCGGACAATGTTGGCGGAGGGCCAGAAAGTGTATGAGTTAGTAATTCGTACGCACGGGTGTCCGTGCGGATTGCTGGGACATCCCAAGAAGGACTGTCACTGCACCCGGAGACAGGTGGGGAACTATCTGTCCAAGATTTCCGGACCGCTTCTGGACCCCATCGATGTCCACGCCGAGGTCCCCGCGGTGCACCTTGACGGCGCCGAAAACATCTCCGCCCAGCACCTCAGCGAAGCCCTCCAGTACCGCAACCTCGACCGACAGATGTGGTTCTGACACGCCTGCTGTGGCCCTCCGTGGAAATGGCTATTGGAAAATGAGGGCCTATCTCATACCATAATAATGGGTTACGGGCGAGGCACCAACAATCGATGACGGAGGCACCCGTCGACGTTTATGGCCTTGGGCTGACGGCCAGTTGCGGCGGGACGATATTGGGTCGGACCTCGGTTGCGAGGTCGGACTTGAACATCCCTCCGGGTTGCCTGATGGAGCATGAACCGCCGGTCGGTCCGGCCTTCTTGAAGGCGATCTTCCAGACGGCGCCGTCCAGGTCAAGCAGCGCGGCGTCGGTGTCCTGGTCCTGGACCAGCTTGAACGCCGAGGCCGGGGGTGAAAGCTCGGCCTGCTTCTTGCCGGCGACGTCGCCGTAAGGGATCAGCACATTGAGGAACTGCTGTTCTTCCTGCCGCTCGGTGCTTTCGATCTCCAGGCGCCACAGGCAGACGTCCATGGAATTCCACGAGGCCAGCTTGGGGGTTTTGTCGGCGTTGTACTTCATGTAGGGGTCTTTGGCGTTGCCCGCGCGCGGGTCGTGGGGATTGCCCCACATCTCGAATCCTATCCCGCCGCGTTTCGTGATTCTCGGGTTCTTGGGAAGCAGGGACCGAATAGCCATCGCGCCCCGCTTGCGGGTCTTCCAACGTCTGTCCAGGACGGATCTGCGTTGCCTGTCCCTGAACATCTCGTCGCGCGATGCTGTTTCGGCAAAAGCGGAATCGGCGTCGGCAAACGTCTCGAGGCCCTCCCCTTTGGCCTGGGAAGTACCGTTGACTTGCGGCTCGTTCAGCACGTGGAGCAGCCACGTCTTCGGAAACGCGGCGTCGGCGGCGGCCACGCGGTCGTAAACCACGAAGAATTCCCGCGGGCCGCGAACGTACACGAACTGCCTCGTGTACTTCCTGATCTTTCGCGAGCCGAGTTTCTTGGCGACCTCTTCGGAATCCTGGACGCTGGCATATGCACCGGTGACGTCGGCGGCCGCGTAAGTGTAATGCTCGTTGTGTTCGAACGCGGTGATAACGCCTCGTTTCCCGGGCTCGGAGCAATGCCACCCGGGCATCCACTTCGATCCGCCGTCGTTTCGCCGTTGGCCGCCTCCCCTGCCGTAAGGCTTCTCGTTGGGGTCGTATACAAGCATGATGTTCCGATTGATCGCCTCGTCCCCTCCATACTTGCTGTAGCCGGCCACTCCCGCAAGCGTTCCCTGCTTGGTGATCTGGAAGCTGCCGTCCTCGCCGTCCAAGCCGTAGGCGGTAAATGACGGCCCCGCCGAGAAAAACGCCCACGTGGCATCGCTATCCCAACTGCTGCGCATATAGACGTGGCCCGCGCCTTTGAAATGATATGCCAACGGCAAGGCTCTGGGATCGATCGGCTTTACCGTCGGATCGTACCAGATCATGTCCGTCCACCCGGCGCCGCCGTTCTCGATCGAGCGCCGGACGTTATGTTGTGTCAGCCCGTCTCGGAAGTGGCGGGCGTGCAGAGCGTTGATGCTAAAAGCCGGCCCGGGACCGCGGAATTCCGAGGCCCCCGTGTCGTCCGTATGCGCCATCGACCCGCTGTGCGGAACGCGCGCGTAGGTGTACCAGAGCGGGACCTCGCGCATGAAGTTCGTGGGAGAGGCCACCTTGGAGAAGAGGTCTTTGCCGGTGGCAAATCGCAGTGCTTCCCAGGTGAAGAACGGGGAATAGGTCATGCTGCCGTGCCCCGCCCCTTCCGGCCAGACGCCGCCCAGGGCGTCAAACTTCGCGATACACTCGCCCGTTTTCCCGGCCAGCGAGGCCAGCCATCGCTCCGCGTCGTTTTCGTACCTGCTGTGCTCGCCGAGAATCGCCAGGGCGATCATCGTCTTGGCGGTGATACTGTCTCGCGACCACGAGGTGGTCATGTTCGCCCCCCAGGTCTGGTTATACCACCACGGCCCGCCGGAGAGCGTGATTTCGGGCTTGCCCGAGTAATGCCGCAACATCGGTCCCAGCGCTTCCACGCAGGCGTCACGCTCTTCGACGGTCAGGGCGTTGTACAGCCAGTCGTAGGCGACCGCGCTTCGACCGAACAGGTGCTTGAATCTCCTGTCCCCGGGCTTGCCCTTCCAGACCCCGTTCCGGATGAAGTCCAGGTACTTGTTTCCGTCGCGCCCCAGTTCGGTCTCTACGAGGTAGACGAACGCGATGTCCATCACCCGATAGCCGGCGGAGCGATAGTACGCTGACCTGGGATTCATCTGTCTGTTGCGCAGGTCGGCGATCAGGTTACGGTAGCTGGACTCGAAGAGCCCACCCTTGTCGCAATGCCTGGCGACCTGTGCGAGCCCGGCCTTGTCGAAGAATATCCGCGGGTGCCCGGGCCGGATTTCAGGGGCGTCCTGGGCCGGGCAGGCGGAAGCGGCGCCCAGCAGCACGGACAGCGCGATACAGGCAAAGACCAGTCGCGGCTTCACGGAATTGGTCACTGGAGTTCTTTTCAACTTAATGCCAACCCTTGTCTCGGAGAAGTGTACCTTCTCAATGTAGGGAAGACAGCCGCTTTCTGGTCTAATCGAGGGTTCCGCCAGACGGCGTGCTTGAGCCGTGAAGCTGATTTCTGCTTCTTCTGCTGCTCCTCCTGCTTGAGCTGCCCCGGCTACCGAGCGTGCCTCTCTCAGCTCACGGTACATTTGGTGCTTCCGTCATCAACTGCTAAGCAGCAGCCGAGACGCTCTTCATTCTATTTCCGGACGCCCTGAAGTCAATCGCGAAAACACAAAGGGACCTTCACGGGGCAGCACCTTCTTTCGGCCCACTCCATTCTGGACGGCCGAGAACTCATGTGATAGAATGAGGGCCATTCCTCCGTGAGGGGCAAGAAAGTGTATGGTTTTATAATCCGACCGCACGGGTGCTGGTTCATGGCATAGAGAGAACGCGCTTAGCGAGAGGCAGGCTCAGGTACGCGGACAGGAAGAACGATCTTTGGTGGCGACTTTCTGCCCGTGACGGCGTCCGGGTCCGCCGCGTTGAAAACGGTCTTCCTGGGACGAGGCCAGCCGGGGCCGGCATCGTCGCCGGCTTCGAAGGGCCCGATGTCGGGGGTGCCGCGGGCGTTGTCGTTGAAGCCGGGAATCTTCACGCCGGCGTCGATCAACGGGCTCCCCGGCTGGAGTCGGAAGTCGAGCGTGTCGGCATTGCGGAAACGCAGCTTGTCTACGCTACCGAAGTGCTTGCCGCCGTTACGGAGCAGTGCGTCGAGGATCGCCTTGTTCGCCCGCCCCGGGGCGACAACGACGTTGGCCGCGGCTTTGAAGTAGCCCTCCGTGCCGCGCGGCCCTGTGGGACGCTTCAGGTCCTTGGTGAAGATGAAGACGTTGTTCTTGAACGTGAACGTCTTAAGCCATTCCTGCGGCCAGTGCTTCTCGTTCCAGTAGGGCTCGGCCGAGCGAACCAGGAACAGGTTGTGGTAATAGTAGAACCCTCGCCCTTTTCCGTAGCACTTGGACTTGATGATCACCCATGGGTCCAGTCCGTGCTCGTCATAGCCGACAACGACGTTGCGGTAGACGTAATGCGGCCCCTCGAGGTGGTTTGGCTCCTGGTGCGAAATGGGCCCGCCGGGGCAGCTCAGCAGCAGGTTATGGTGAAAGCGAATGTTTCGCATCCGTCCGGCGCGGGTCCAGGTCTCCAGCTCGACGTGGTTGTCGTAGCAGTGTTCAAAGACGTTATGGTGGGCGTCGCTGTCCTCGAAGCCGCCGAGCATCAGCCCGTCGAAGACCTGGTGGATGTAGCAGTTCCGGACGGTCACGCGCCGGGGCGACGGTTCGTCATTGCCGGCCGTCGGGTAGGCCAGGCTGCCTTCGTACCAGTTCCTCGAATGGTAATCCTTGGTCAGGGGGTAGACCACCAGCCTGCCGCCGTTGAGCTTTCGCGTCTCTTCGGCGAAATCGTAGAAGCCCGGATAAGTGTACTCGCACCACTCGACGAGGCTGTCATCGCCGATGCCCACGCCTTCGCGGCAGTACTCGAACACGCAGTTCCGCACGGTCGCTTGCGGCTTGTAGAAAACGACTCCGAACGTGCCGGTGCCCTGGACGCGGAAGCCGTCGAAAACGACGTGGGGCGAGTGGATCTGGACAATCTTCTCGGTCGGCTTCTCACCCCAACTCGGCGAGGAGAACATCAGTCGCCGGCCGTTGGGGTCCTTCGAGTCCGGCAGACGCAGATAAATCTTCCCACCTTCACAGGTGAAACCGGCCTCCGGACCGGTGACCTCGCCGGAACGACCTCGCGTGGAAACCTTGCGGGCTCTCAGGTCCTTCAGCGTCATGTAGCGGAAAACAAAAGCTTTCTCCGTCGTCCAACAGAACAGGGCCGGGTTGGTTCTGGGCGTCGAGTAGACGCCGCCCCCTTCGGGGGTCCATTTGATTTTCCCTTCCGCCGCGGCTTCCCAGGTCCCGCTGATGACGGCCTCGCCGCGCGGTTGTGCCAGAATCCACACAGGCTTGTCGGGCGAGGCGCCCATGTCGCCGAACACCGGTCGCTCGTAGTACACCCCGGGTCCGACGATGAGCTTATCGCCCCCGCGGAGGACCCGTGCCCCCGCAGAGATCGTCTTCAAGGCCCGATCCGGCGACGTGCCGGAGTTCCCGTCACTGCCCCTGCGCCCGTTCACGTACAGCGTCCGCCCGGCCGCGTTCGCCCCTGAACATGCCAAGAGGGCAATCACAAACACCACGGTCAGTCTACCGTTCATTCTGGCCCTCCGAGCGATTCGACGGGTGGGTAAAACCCCATGCGCAAGCTGGCTCGTCCACTAAGCGGCCTCCCCCAAGGTTCCTGAAGTGTCCGGGCGGCGGGGCGCCTGCCCGGCCGCCGTTTGACCGTCAGTTGCGTGGTGGCGTTAAAGAACTCAGGTGAGACCGCTCAGTGACGTAACTCGAGGTAGAGTAACGCGAACGGACTTGTCGCCGGGGACACCCGGATAGCGGCTGACATCTCTGTCCTTGATTCTTGCGAAACGTCGACGGTTATCTGCCTGATCCGGGCTTCACCTCGGGCAATTCGTGACCATGCTCTTTAAACCAGCTCTGCCAGTTCTTGCGGAAACCGTCGCGTCCAGTCCTGGTGTTCCAGAACGCGCCCTGTCGGAAATCTTGCCCCGTCGTGGCCTTCAGCAAGTTGCCGTGGAAGTAGAACTGCTCGAAAGTCTCCGAGGAGATCTTCTCCTCGCCCCGGTCGATCCTGTCGATGTGCTCGAGCGCCGAGTCAATGAGTGCTTTGGCCACGGCACGTTTGTCCCCAACGACCTCCTGGATATAGTTGAGGTATCGGATCGCACTGGCTCGGGGGTGATAGTGCTGGAGTCCCCCGAGCGCGTCGCGTCCCAGGACAATGAGACCGCGCTTGTCGCCGACGCGGTAGAGCGTCCAGGCGGCGCCGTGACGCGTCGGATACTCGGGACTCTCCAGATCCTTGGCCAGCGCCGCGAGACCGGCCTTGTCCTCCCGGCGGGCCAGCTCGAAGATGGCGGCCTGTCGAACCTCGACGGAGGTCTCGGTCATCAGCACTTTCAGGCCGCCGTTGTCGTCGGCTTGGGCGAGCGCGCGGGCAGCCGCCAGCCGATG
>Ga0111220_1036_pt1 | contig 9894 bp, 5 predicted proteins | sample DeeMarSWOR152_54_FD_80384 | JGI IMG/M metagenome (GOLD analysis project Ga0111220, IMG submission 80384) | Planctomycetes bacterium DG_58
CGGGGAAGGTGTAGGCTTTCAGGACGGCGGGTTCTCCGACCCGCCGCGTTTTTTTTCAAGCCCCAACGAGCAGCATCCTCAACCCCTGCGATTTTTTCCCCAAAAAAATCCTCCGCCGACCTGACTTCCGTCGTCACGCCGATACAATTCCTTGGGGAGCCCGGACGGTCCGGGTCCGACAGCACCTTATCTGTCCCAGACAGGGGAAGGAGGGAATGTCATGAGCGGAAAGGACACAAACGGTTCCGAGATGCGGGATCTGTCGAGGGACCAGCACTCGGCGGTCCAGCGACTCCAGAACCTCAAGGCACACCAGTGGTCGCTGCTCGCGGAAATCCGACACAACTGGCGTGGCTGGCTCGGGTCGCTCGTCTTCCATGCAGCCGTCGTCGCCGTGCTCATGACCATCACCTGGACGATCTTCGTCGAGGAGCGCGAGTACTTCATCACACCGCCGGTGTTGACCGACGTCCCTGAGCTCAAGAAGCACCCGGTGGACAGTCTCTTCGAACGCCGGGTGGAAACCAAAAAATACGCGGCCCCCGAAGTGCCCGCCGAGGTCATACGTCCATACCCCGGCTACACCGAACTCGAGCCGGGCGTGCCCGACTATGTCACCGTTGGCGGTCACCTCATCGGGCCGTGGGGGAAAGTCGGCGGAGGCGGCGACGGCCTGGGTGACTGGCCGATTTACACGAGGAAGCTTCGGGATGAGGGTCTTGACGTCATGTTCGTCTTCGACTCCACCGGCTCGATGGCAGGCATCCTCCTGGAGGTCAGGACCCGGATTCGACAGCTCATGAAGTTTGTCACCTATCACGTTCCCAACGCCCGGTTGGGACTCGTCACCTACCGGGACAAGCGGAAATACGACCTCGAGGACTACCAGTACACGGTCAAAATGATCCCGCTGAAGAAGCTCTCGGAGCTGGACAAGCTCGAGCGTTTCCTCGGCAAGACCGAAGCCTCCGGAGGGGGGGACATCCCCGAAGCCGTTTACGAGGGCGTCCATGCCGCCATCACCCAGGCAGGCTGGGGCCCAACCGCCAGGAAGGTGGTCATCGTCTTCGGCGATGCACCCCCGAGACCCGAAAACGACGGCCTGGTCAAGATCTACGAGCTCTGTCGCACGTGGCACAAACGAACCGGCGGAATCGTCTCGTGCATCGACACGAGCGGACACGCGAGACTGATGGAAGAGTTCCGGCAGATGGCCCGTGAGGGCGGCGGCGACAGCACCTTCATCAATAAGGAGCAGGAAATCATGAAACACCTTGCCGTCTTCATCTTCGGGGCGAAGTGGGAGAAGAAGGTGAGGGAATTCGAGGAGTCGGACTTCGGAAAGCCGAAGGACACGATCCTCATCGATTGACGGTCCACACGGTGGCCGGGAGTACGGACGCCTCGAGAGCGAGGCAGCGGCTCCCTCGAGCACGAGAGCGTGACTGCGGGCCCCTTTGAGGGGCCCGCACAGTTTCTGAAACATCTCTCGCTTGCACACTGGACGCGGGCACACCGCAATGCTATACTGTGTGTGCGTGAGAATGTCGCACCGAGGGAGCCGGAATGGTGGTGAGACGCACGGTACTGTTCATCCTGGCCTGTGTCGTGGCAAGTGCGGCAGCGGCCCAGACCCGCACCGCAGAGCCCGTCCCGCGCGACCAGATCGAAGATGCAATCCGTGAAGGGTGTGAGCGGATTATGGGCACGCAGCGCGGCGACGGGGCGCTTGTCCTCGATACGAGACGCTTCGGTCCCGGCACGTACTACGTCTATCCGGTGGGTGTGGTGGCTCTCGGGACGCTCGCGCTCCAGCACGCCCTGCCTCACCTCAAGGGAGAAACCGCAACTCGTGCACGGGAATCCCGCCGGAAGGCACTCGCCTGGATCACACAGCATCAGCTCGAACCGAAGACCTACACCTCGGGCCTGGTCATCTGCGTCCTCCACAAGGAGCACTTGGGGGAATACGGCAAACTCGTTGGGCGGTATGCCGCGATGCTCGTCCTCTCCCAGCACACGAAGGGACCGGACGCCGGTGCGTGGGGGTACGACCTCCACCTTCCGCCGGGATACCGCTTGGGCCAGAACCAGGGACGACCCCCGGCACGACTGGGCAGGATGGATCATTCCAACACGCAGTTCGCGGTGCTGGGTCTGCTGTTTGCCCAGCACAGCGGCTTCCAGATCCCCAAGAGAACCTGGCGACTGCTGCGCAAGCATTACGTGGACACGCAGAACGCCGACGGCGGCTGGGGATACCGCAGCGACTCAAGACCGGGAAGTTACGCCAACATGACGCTGGCCTCCACCATCAGTCTGTCGATCTGTGAAGAGATGCTCTTTGCGAGTGACCACGGTGAGTGCAAAGCACCGCCCGAGAGCGGACCCGTCAATAACGCTCTCCAATGGATTTCCAAGAACCTGGACTACGACGCCCTGGAAACCTACGGGTTCTACGCGCTGGAGCGTCTGGGGATCCTGAGCGGTCTGAGCGAGTTTGGAGGGAAGTCCTGGTTCGACGAGGGGGTTTCCCGTCTCGTTCGAGACCGGCGCTGGCGATCGCACGGGGCGGACAGTCCGAATCAGCAGATCGGCGCCGCCTTCGCCGTGCTCTTCCTCAGTCGCGGACTCGAACCGATCATCATCAACAAGCTCAAGAGACACGGAACCAGCGACTGGAACAACGCCCCCTACGACGTCAAGCACCTCGTCGAGTATATCAGCAGTCGGTTTCAGCATCCGAAGCAGTGGCGCATTGTGACCCTGGACGCGGAGGTGGACTTCCTTGTGCGGGTGCCGATCCTTTACATGAGCGGTTACGAGGCACTGGAGTTCACGGCGGTCGAGAAGGGGAAGCTCAAGGGGTACGTGGAGCGGGGAGGGACGATATTCGGGATGGCCTGCTCGGGGAGGAAGGCGTTCGACAAGTCATTCCGGGCGCTTGTAGCGGAGCTCTGGCCCGACGGCGAACTCCGTTTGCTGCCGCAGACACATCCCATCTACAAACACCCGCGGCCCCTTGCAGTCAAACAGAAGCTTCTGGGTCTCGCCCTGAAGCAGGGCCAGGGAAGACTCGGTGTCATCTATTCGCCCTATGATATGTGCTGTCGCTGGCACAAGGGCGGAACGCGTGCCAAGGCGGTCTTCGACGTCGGAACCAATATCTTCTTTTATGTGGATAAGATTGCATCGAACGGGTCGGCGGCCGCGCCGCACGCCGCGACGCCGGAATAAAAGGAGCGGGGAATGAGAACAACGGTCACCATTGCTTTGTGTGTGCTCGGTCTGCTGACGGGAACGGCTGAGCTTGGTGCACAGGGCCCTCGTCGAGGACGCGCCACAACCGCGGACGACCTCATCAAACGACACGTGGCGGTGCTCATCAAAAATCAGGACAAGAACGGACGCTGGACACACCAGTACGAGTTGGGTATGACGGGACTCGCCGTGCTCGCGCTCAAGCACTCCAACGATCCGCGTGCCACAGAAGCCATTATAAAGGGCGTCGATTACATCTGTCAGCAGAACCCCGAGCGCAAGACCTACTCCGCCGGCACCATCGTCAGTGCCCTCTACCAGGTCAACCCCAGAGCCCATCGTCGCACCATCAACACCTATGCCTCGCTCTTGGTCAAGAGTCAGCAGGGGGGGATGTTCGGGTACAACCTCAAGGGACATCCCAGCGGGTTCACCCGGGGGGACAACAGCAACACACAGTTCGGCGTGTTGGGACTGCTTTTCGCTCAGCGGGCGGGGTTCCAGGTTCCCACGAAGGTGTGGGAAGGTCTGAAGCGTCATTACACGCGGACACAGAACAAGGACGGGGGCTGGGGCTATCAGGCCGGGGGGAACAGCTACCACAACATGACGCTTGCCAGCACCGTCTCGCTTTACCTCGCCGAGGAACATCTCGCGCTCGGGGCCTCCGCCAAATGTGCCATGACGCCTCCCAGCCGCGCCACCGAAGCCGCGATGAAGTGGGTGGGCTCTCATTTCACCACCGACCTCGATCCTTACGGTATCTACGCAATGGAACGTCTGGGAATCCTCACCGGTCGAAGTGAATTCGGGGGACACTACTGGTACCGGGAATGCTCAGAGAAACTCCTGAAAAGTGGGGCCACGTTCTCGAGGTTGGCCAGCGGGGACGCAGGGAACGCCTTTCTCATCCTGTTTCTGAGTCGTGGAAAGGAACCCGTCGTTATCAACAAGCTCCGGTACTATGGCGACTGGGACTGTGCCCACTACGACGTCAAGCACATGACCGATTACATCAGTGACAACATGCAGAGTCCCATGCAGTGGCGTGTGGTGACGCTTCAGTCGAGTCTCGACGACCTCCTGAAGGTTCCCATTCTTCACTACCACGGGATCAAGGGACCACAGTTCACCGACGACGAAAAGATCAAGATCAGGAACTACGTGTTGCGGGGCGGGGTCCTGATGGTCCAGGCGTGCAGGTGCTGGCCTCAGGCCAAGGAGTTCCGGGAATCGTTCCAGGCACTGATGGAAGAATGCTTCCCTGAATCCGATCTGGAGGAACTCCCCGCCTCGCATCGGATGTTCAAGACCCCACGGAGACTCGGGAAGCCGCCCAAGGTCATGGTCATGAAGTTCAAGGGTGCGAAGTTCAACGACCGTATCGGGGTGGTTTATCTGCCGACGGAGCTGTCGATTGACTGGCACCGCGGCGGTCGCAGTGCCAAGCCCGCCTTCGACGCTGGTGTGAATATCATTTTCTACATCCTCAAACAGGCCGGTCGTCTGGGCGCCGGCGCCAAGCCTATCCACGATTGAGCTGAAGGCGCCTGGCCGTGCCGCTCGCATGAAGGGCCGCCGGGGCCGTCCTCGCGGCGGAGATCCCCGTGTCCCCCACACGGATTTCAGCGCGAAAGAGCTCCCATATCGGTCCCCCGGGGCAGGGCGGGGCCCCTCTTGCACAAGGACAAAGAACGGTGTAGGCTTGAAGGTCGTGCCCGGATACGACGTAACCTCTTATTTCACCGGAGCTTACGTGATTTCCCGTACGAGACTCACGTAGGTTCCCCCGTCGGACTTTTTTGCGCGGTCAGGGGCGTTCGGGTGTGGACAAGACTGTGCTTCGGGGGTAGAATAGTATGCGGCGGGGTGCGAGCCACACATCTCGAACTACGGAGAAAGGTAGATGTCAAAGTGGACAAGGGCGCTACGTGTGTCACTGCTGGTCGGGACGTCGCTGGCTCTGCTGGGACAGTTGACACACGCCGATAGGAGCGTCGATGACATACGGGCCGCGATAGAGGCCGGGGTGCAGCACCTCATCGCCATGCAGCAGGAAGACGGGTCGTGGAAGCGACCGGAGGACCAGCACGGTGGGGCGGGGTATGACGTCGGACGCACCGCACTGGCGACGCTGGCACTTCTGCACAGCCGATCCCCCAAGGCCAACACCGCGATTCACAAGGGATTGACCTTCATCGTGCAGCAGTGGCCGGAGCCCAAGACCTACACCGCAGGCTGTGTGCAGCAGTGTCTCTACAAGGCCGGCCTCGATCGGTACCGCAGACATCTTTCCATGTACGGGTGGATGCTCGTGAAGTCGCAAAAGGTGTTCGGCGTGCAGGCGGGATGTTACAGCTACGGGCTCTATCCGTTTCCCAAGGACTTCGACAAGCGGAAGAACTATGAGCCGCCGCGCGGACTGCTTTCCGGGCGGGGCGACAATTCCAACACCCAGTTCGGGATTCTCGCCCTGGTCTATTCGGCCAAGGCGGGTGTGCAGATCCCGAGAATCGTCTGGCGTCGGGCCCAGAAGTATTACATTGGCGCCCAACACCAGGACGGGGGGTGGGATTACCAGTCGGACGCCTACCGGCTCTCCGTCGGACAGCCGCTCGACGCCCGGGGAGGATGGGAGCATCGCCCCTCCACCCACAACATGACCTTCGCCGGGACCATCAGTCTCTACATCGCCAACGAGATGCTGTACGCGGGAAAGCACGACCAGTGCAAGCCCCCGCCGATGAGCAAGCCGGTGGAGAAGGGCATGGAGTGGGTGGCGAAGAACTGGCGCAACAGTCAGGCTCCCTATGGCTGGTATGCACTCGAGCGTCTGGGTATTTTGAGCGGGTACAGTGAGTTCGGCGGTCACGACTGGTACCAGACGGGTGCGGACCAGCTCTGCAGACGCGTCTCCGGCGGCATGGGCGGCAGCATGCCCGACCTGGCCTTCGGCATCCTTTTCCTCAGTCGCGGGCTGGAACCCATCATCATCAACAAGCTCAGACGAAGCGGGGACTGGAACCTCCACTGGCACGACGTTCGCCACCTCGTCGAATATATCTCCGACAAGTTCCAGTACGGAAAACAGTGGCGCATCGTCAGTCTCGAGTCCTCGGTCGATTACCTGCTCAGGGTCCCGATCCTGTGGATCAGCGGTCACGAGAAGCTCCTGTTTACGGACGAGGAGAAGGCCAAACTGAGGGAGTACGTGGAACGGGGAGGAACGATCCTGGGGGAAGCGTGCTGCTCTCAGAAGCCGTTTGACGAGTCGTTCCGTGCACTGGTGGCCGAGCTCTGGCCGGACAGTCAGCTCCGGCCTCTTCCCATGTCCCACCCAATCTACAACACCCCGAGGCCGCTCAAGGGCTTCAAACCCCGGGTGGAGGGGTTGGCGATTCGCTCGAACCAGGGGCGTATCGGGGTGCTTTACATTCCGCACGGGTTCTCGTGTCAGTGGGAGCGCGGCGGGACGCGGGCCGCACCGGCGTTCGACGTCGGAACCAACATCTATTTCTACGTGGACAAGATCTCCAGTCGCTTCAAGACCCCGGAACAGCTTGAACGGGACCGGGTTCCCACCGTGACGACGCCCGACGTTCCCCGAGCGGACGGGGGCGCGGTAGACGAGGAGGAGGAGGAGTAGGCCCCCAGTCGCCCGCCGGTAGAGTCCTTCCCAGCTCCCGGTGCTCTGCGTTCATTTCACCGGGCATCCGCTTGCATTCCCGCCGATGATGTGTTAGAAGATATGTGAGACACGGGGCGTTTCGCTCACAAAGGGGGAGTGTCATGGCTGAATACGAAAGGGACCTCATCCGACGTTTCCTCGGAATGCACCGACGGATGGAACATTTCCTGAACCACGCGTTTCAAGGCGGGCACGCGTCGTCCTTTACGGCGGAACACTGCTGGAGTCCGCCGGTGGATGTCTTCGAGACGGCGACGAGCTACATCGTCAAGGCGGAGATTGCCGGGCTGGCCAGGGAGGACGTCGAGGTCGAGTTCAATGACGGACAACTGACCATCGAGGGGTGTCGTCACGAATTCTCCGCGGAAGCCAAGGTGAGTTGTCGTCAGATGGAGATTCCCTACGGGCACTTCCGGCGGACGGTTTTCGTCTCACGGAACATCGACGGGGATCAGATCACGGCCAGTTACACCGGCGGGTTTCTGGAGATATGTCTCCCCCGTGCGCGGGCCCCCCGGCAAAAGAGGGTCGAAATCAAGGTCGAGTAGTCGAACACCCCGAACGGCAGCATCCCCTGACAGGAGACCGACGTGTCCGACGATCAACTTTCACAGGGCCAGGCACGTCCGATGGAGCCGATTCCCGGGGAGCTGCACCTCCCGCGTGAACTCCCCATCCTCCCTCTGCGCGACGTCGTCGCGTTTCCGTTCTTCATCATGCCGCTCACCATTGGACGCGAAAGGACCCTGAGACTCGTGGACGACACCCTCGTCAAGGACCGCCTCGTCGCCCTGGTCACCCAGAAGGACGTTGGCGTGGAAATCCCCAAACCCTCCGATCTCTACCAGGTCGGCACCGCCGCCTCCATCATCCGAATGCTGCGGTTCCCCGACAACACCATGAGGATTCTGGTCCGGGGGATCCGGCGCATCCGGACCACCGACTTCAGCCAGACCGATCCCTACATGGTGGCTCGTGTGGAGGAACTGAAGGACATGGTCAGCGAATCGGTGGAACTGGAAGCCCTGACACGGAACGTCTCTCAGCAGTTCCAGAGGATGGTCTCCCTCGTGCCGAACATCCCCGAGGAAATGCAGGTGGTGGCCATGAACGTGGACAATCCCGGGCAACTGGCTGACCTGGTCGCCAGTGCGCTCGACCTCACTGCCGCCGAGAAACAGGAGCTGCTCGAAGACGTGGACGTGAAGAGTCGGCTGACGAGGGTGGGGACATATCTCCGCAGGGAACTCGAAGTCCTTGAGCTCAGCTCGAAGATCGAATCCAGCGCCCAGACCGAACTCAACAAGGCCCAGCGGGAGTTCTATCTTCGCAAGCAGCTTGAGGCCATCCAGAAGGAACTGGGGATCGAGGATTCCACGGCGCGCGAAATCCAGGAGCTTCGCGACCGCGTCAAGAAGGCCGGCATGTCCGCCGAAGCCAGAAAGGAAGCCCTCCGGGAATGCGACAGACTCGAAACCATGCATCCCAGCTCCGCCGAACATACCGTCGCCAAGAGCTACCTCGGGTGGCTCATCGACATGCCCTGGAAAAAGAGCACAAAAGACAACCTCGAACTCAAAGGGGCGGCCCGGATCCTCGATGAGGACCACTACGACCTCGACCGTGTCAAGGAGCGCATCATCGAATACCTGGGCGTGCGGAAGCTGAAGTCCGAGGCCAAGGGCCCCGTGCTTTGCTTCGTCGGGCCGCCCGGGGTGGGAAAAACGTCTCTCGGCATGTCGATTGCACGTGCATTGGGTCGCAAGTTCGTTCGGATGAGTCTGGGTGGGGTGCGTGACGAGGCCGAAATCCGTGGTCACCGAAGGACCTATGTCGGGGCGCTTCCCGGCCGCATCGTTCAGGGCATCCGTCGAGCCGGTTCAAAGAACCCGGTCTTCATGCTCGACGAGGTGGACAAGCTCGGTGCCGACTTCCGCGGCGACCCGAGTTCGGCACTCCTCGAGGTGCTCGATCCGGAGCAGAATTTCTCCTTCACCGACCACTACTTGGACGTCCCGTTCGACCTGAGCAAGGTCATGTTCATTACCACCGCGAACCTGCTCGACCCCGTCCCACCCGCACTGCGCGACCGCATGGAAGTGCTCAAGCTTCCCGGCTACACGAGTGAAGAGAAGATCCACATTGCCAAACGGTTCCTCATCCCGAAGCAGCTCGACGCACATGGACTGAAACCGACCAAGCTCACCTTCAAGGACGGGGCGCTGGAAGCGATCATCCGGGACTACACGCGGGAGGCCGGCGTTCGCGAGCTCGAACGTCAGATCGCCGCCGTTTGCCGAAAGACCGCACGCGCCGTCGCCGAAGGACGACGCAAGAAAACCGTCGTCACCCGCAAGGACCTCCACGATCTTCTGGGGCCGATCCGCTTCTTCAGTGAGGTCAAGGAACGCACGGGACTTCCGGGGGTCGCCACCGCACTCGCCTGGACCCAGCATGGCGGTGAGGTGCTGTTCGTGGAATCCACCTGCATGCCCGGTCGCAAGGGGCTGCTGCTTACCGGTCAACTGGGCGACGTCATGAAGGAATCCGCCCAGGCCGCGCTCAGCTACATCCGCTCGCACGCCGAACAACTCGACATCCCCGCCCACTTCTTCGAGAAAAACGACATTCACGTTCACGTCCCCGCCGGCGCCACCCCCAAGGATGGACCCTCAGCGGGTCTCACCATCGTCGCCTCCATCATTTCGCTTTTGACCGGGCGGGCCGTCTCGGGGGATGTCGCCATGACCGGTGAAATCACACTCCTGGGAAAGGTCCTGCCGATAGGGGGGGTGAAGGAGAAGGTCCTGGCCGCCAAGCGGGCGGGAATCAGCACCGTTATCCTCCCGAAGCGCAACGAAAAGGATCTTGAGGAGGTCCCCGACGACATCCGGAGCGAACTCCAGTTCGTCTTCGCCGAGCGCATCGACGACGCACTCAAGACT